>ERZ838827.147-NODE-147-length-102766-cov-9.801560_pt1 | contig 102766 bp, 96 predicted proteins | sample MGYA00519881_ERZ838827 | MGnify/ENA primary metagenome ERZ838827 (study PRJEB31850, sample SAMEA3708842) | human gut metagenome | biome: human gut; feature: human-associated habitat; material: faeces | place: China | collected 2014 ...
ATTGGTAACACACCTATCCAGATTTGGGTAGAAGACAAATGGTTTGGTCCAGGTGCTATTGTAGTACTTGATGACAAGGAATATCAGTTACGTATTTCTGGTGCTCCTATCCAGGACGGTAACCTGTGGTGCTATACTATGTTTATTGCAGATGGTCAGTCTAATTCTTATATTCCTGGTAAGTATCTGTTGGCTGGTCGTGAACTGTCACGTCTGGGTTCTGCTTACGAAGAATATAGTGAAGAAGCAGATATCCTGAACTACAATACTCAGTTCAAGATGCGTAACTACCTGTTCACAACTCGTTTGAGCTATGATATTACTGGTACTGCTTATGCAACTGTTCTGTGGATTGCACTGAAGGATCCTAAAACAGGTAAGAAATCTTATTTGTGGTCTGATTATCAGGAATGGACAGCATTGCGTGAATGGCGTAAACGTTGCGAAAAGATGATGGTTTACTCTAAGTCTAATCGTAACCAGGATGGTACTTTCTCTTTGAAAGGTACTAACGGTCGTCCGGTTTATTTGCCTGCTGGTCTTTTGGAACAGATCGCTCCGTCTAACAGACGTTATTATACTGAGTTGACAGCTGAATTGCTGGAAGACTTCTTGTTCGATCTGTCTTATAATGTACTTGGTACTAATGAACGTAAATTCGTTGCACTTACTGGTGAAATGGGTATTCGTGAATTTGACCGTGTATTGAAACAGAAAGCAGCTACAATGAACTTGATCGATACTAAGTTCGTAAGTGGTAGTGGTCAGGAATTAACACTTGGTGGTCAGTTTGTAACTTACAAGATGACTAATGGTATTGAGTTGACACTGAAACACTTCCCGCTGTATGATAATACTACAGACAACCGTCTGTTGCATCCGATTTCTGGTAAACCGCTGGAATCTTATCGTTTTACTTTCTTGGATGTTAGCCGTCGTGATGGTGAAGCAAACATTGTTAAGGTAGTACGTAAAGGTCGTGAATTCATGCAGTGGTATACTGGTGGTTCTATCTCTCCTGCAGGTCCTGCTAAATCTATCAATACTTTGCGTTCTAATGCAAAGGATGGTTACACAGTTCACTTCTTAGGTGAAATGGGTATTATGGTAAGAGATCCGCGTGGTTGTGGTGAACTGATCATGGATGCTGAAGCATAATTTCAGTGTATATACAAATACGCCGATAAAATATGATAAAGATTTATAGGGGCGTAATAGCCCCTATATTTTTATTAACAGGTTTAAAATCTATATTTATATAAATATATGGAAGCAACGTTAAGATTTATTAGAATTAATCCCTGGTCTGGGATTGCAAAGTTTAAAAATTGTTCTGAATACATCGCGTCATATTGGACAAGATCAGGTAACAAGTATACAGGTTTAACAGAGGAAGATGCTCGTAGATTAGAGAAAGCTATCGGTTATCCTGAAGGTCATTTAGCTCCTTATAGTTCTTTCTGGACTACTTATGCTATTAAAGTTGGTAATAAAGATTATTACTTACACACAGAAAGACCTGAAGATGAACTTGCATATTTGTTTCTTAAAAATCATAAAAGAGTAGCCTGCGGAACAGCTAACATCAAACCAAGTAATGATTTCGTATTGATTAATTCTGAAGCAGAAGCTGAAGAAAATAATAAGAAATTTAAAGTTAAACGTGAAGCTTACGCTAACTTTACTAAGATGTCACTTGAAGAAATGCGTAAATGTCTTAGACTTTATGGTATCAAATCTGATTCTATTTCTAGTGAATTAGTAGAAAGTAAGCTTAATGAGTTAATTGAAGCAGATCCTCAGAAGTATCTCTTACTTTGGGTCAACAACCAGAATAAAGAAACTCAATACTTGATTGAAGCAGCTATTAGCAAGAATATTATTCGTAAGAATAAGAACTTGTATTACTATGGCACTGATGTAATTGGACGTAGTATGGATGAAGCTGTACTAATGCTTGATGATAAGAAAAATCAGGATATTAGATTGGCTATCATGCAAGAAATAGAATCCAAGTAAATATGACAATAGCAGAAGCACATATTGCATTTAAAGTAGAAGCTGACAAGAATGCTGTTAATATAGGCATGTCTGGCTGTCCTTCTTTCTTACCAGAAGAAATAGATTATTGGTTATATACTGCTTATCTAAGTAAAATAGCTACTAAGTTTACTGGTAATAATACTATACAAACTTCTTTTGAAGGTAATACTAAACGTGTAGCAGATTTAGAAGGTCTAGTAAGAACAGACAAAGGGTTAACTTTGCTTAGTGAAACTACTAATAACAGATTAACGCTTAATGATTTTAAATCAAGTATTAAGTACGGTAGTGATACACAAGATAAGCGTATGTACTTCATACAAGGCACTTTACATTTTGGTAGTAAACTAGCCAATGTTAAATTGATAAGTCATGAGAATGCTTTAAGGTTCTTAGAAACTTATAATAATAAACCTTGGATAGAAGAGCCTGTTGCTATATTAGAAGATAACAAGTTGATAGTGTTCGTGGATAGGGATCTTATGACAGGTCCCTATACTATCGACTTAACTTACTTAGCGTATCCTCGTAAGATTAATAATCAGGATATTACATCTACATTAGATGAAATACCAGAGTATATGCAATATGAAGTAGTTAAGTTAGCTGCTGATATGGCATTAGAAAATGTTGAATCACCAAGAGTTCAATCACATCCACAGTATGTGGCACAATTAGCAGAATAATATGAGTAGCAAAGAAATGCAAATGGAGTTTGAGCGTAGACTCCAACTTATTAGTCCAGATCTCACTATAGAAAATAAACCGAATTCAGATTTGATTTTTTCTATACTTAATGAAGCACAGGATCGCTATGTAATGATGAACTATGTAGGTGATGATCAAATGGAAGTTGAAACCAATACTCAAACTAGAAATACAGATTCTATTAAAAGTTTATTGGTTGAAAGAGAACTCACACAAAGCGGTTCTACATCAAATGGTATAGCTAGATATAGATTACCTTACTCCACTACTGATGAGTATTTCTTATACGTACACTCCGTAAGTAAAGTAAAAGGCACTTATAAGCAGTATACTACTGAAACTAAAGTAGATAATCAATTAGTAAAATATAGAGATCTACCAAAGTTTATGAAGACTGCTTATAATACTCCAATTGTAAGACAACCAGCAGTAGCTTTAATATCTGATCCAACTACTAAGTATATGTATATGGAAGTAGTAGTAGATGCTTACACTACTCTAAGTGGTGTTATTCTTACTTACTATAGAAAACCATTAAGATTTAATACTACAACTGGTGCTTCAAAATGTGAATTACCTGAATCTGTTCATAGTGAAATAGTTGACCTTGCTGTTAATATGTTTATCACAGAAGGTAAATACAGATTACAAACTAAACCATCTAACCAAAGTAATAGAGAATAATTATGAAGTTCATTGAATTACAAACTGCATTTGAAACCGAAATAGGTTTGCTTGATAATAATATTGAGAAACCAGTTACAGCAGATATTGAATATTGGTTAATGGCTGGTTTAGATAAATTTATTAAAACTAGATACTCAGGTATTAATTATAAGCGTACAGCATTTGAACAGGATCAGAAAAGAATTGATGATCTTCGTACACTTGTAACCAATAAGACATATCAGTTTACAACATTCCCAGAAGAACAAGTAGTTACATTACCAACAGATTATATGTTTACTTTAGGTGAAACAGCAGTAATCTATAGTAATAACAACTGTTGGCCCAAGGGACCTAATGGTCAACCTAGGACTAAACACACAGATGTGTTAGAAGCTACTATTGAGAATTTTGATAGACAAAGACAAAATACATTATCAGAGTATAGATTACATGGTACTTCAGCAAGACCTTTGAGATTATATCAAGGTAATGAAATCCATTTATATACTGATGGTAATTACAATATAAAGAATTATATCCTCACATACTTGAGGACTCCTAAAAAGATTAGCCTGACTGATGCTCCTTTTGATGAGTATACAGATATGCCAGTATCAACTCATTCAGAAATTGTGAAGCTAGCAGCGGAGTTATACTTGGAAAACCAGGCTAATCCAAGATATCAATCGTATATTAATGAGACAAATACGATGGAATAGTTTAGTTTACGCGGAAATCTGAAACATGGAAAGTAGAAGACTAAACCAGTTAAACTAAGCGCTTTGTTTAACTAATAAAATTAAAATAATATGTTACAACACGTAAATACGGTACTCATTGCTAAGACAGCTCCGGCTTCGTTCTCTAATGTAGATTCTTTAGCTGATGGTGCCATTGCTTTGTTTGATGAAAACAAAAAACTGTTGACAACAGCTGCTAATGCTGCTGCTGCTAATGCTATTTATGTTGGTGTTTGCCAGGGTACAGAAGACGTATATAACGAAAAAGGTACGAAGACCACTAAGGCTGTGATTAAGTATTCTATGCCTATTCAGAAAGGTTCTTGCCCTTCTATGGTTATCACTCCGTTCGTAGCTAAAGCTGAAGATAAGATTGTTATCACAGCTACTAATGTTACTCCGGAAATTGGTCACCGTTATGTTTTGCGTCTTGTTTATAATGACATTCACGAAGCTCCGGGTCAGTTTACTCATACTTATGAAGTAATCGCTAAGACTACTGCTCCGAAAGATTTGATTGACGCTTTTGTAAAGAAGATTAACAATCACAAAGGTGCTCGTGTAGTAGCTACTTCTAGCGCTGCTGTTCTTACTTTGAATGCTAAGGAAATTCCTTACAATCAGGGTATTACGACAGACGCAGGCTATTGCCAGGTATCTGTAGAAGCTTTCATGTGGACAACAATTCCTTCTGGTTTGCTGAGCAATGTAATGTATCCGATTTCTAATCTGACAATTGCTAAGACTCAGGGTACTCCGGGTCGTGGTAATGCTTACATTGTTCGTGATCGTGAAAATTGGAACTTAGGATATGAAGGCATTCAGTACCGTGCTAATGCTATCTATCCGTATATCGCTCCGGAATTCAGATCTGAATTGGATGTAGAATATGATACTATTACAATTGAATGGGATAACAAATATCTGTCTAATGACAATCAGTACATTAAGACTACTCCGTTATCTGCTGAAATCTATGTTAACAAAGGACAGATCTCTACAAATGCTCTGTTTGTTAATATGATTAAGTCATTCATTGCTGGTACAGATGTAACTGCTTAATTAGCAAATAAATTTAACCATAAAAGGGGATTGGGGAAGTTATCCCCAGTCCCTTTTTTATTTATACGATTGATATGAATGAAATTAATGAATCTCTGTATTACGCAGAAGTTAAATTATTAAAGAATTACTGTAGCAATTGTTTGGATAACAAAATGAAAGAGTTAATTATGATGTTCTTATTTAAGAAAACTCTTTATGATAATGCTACAGAATTAGGTTTAACAGAAGATGCTGATCTGTATTACAAAGAAATGCTGAATATGTTAAATCTTAGAAAGTGTGATTGTAATATAATGTGTAACAGTTGTAATAAATGTGGTAATGGAACTTGCACAATATGTAAATAAAGTTGGGGAATTAGTTAATCAGTCTACTAAGTGCAATGTAGAATTAGATAAAGTTTCTATTACCAATTTAGTATTATTGTTGCATTTAGGCAAATTATCTAGTTGGGCTAGTACTAAAGTAGATGATGAAGATTTTCCCATTACTCAGGAAGATGTAGATAAAATTATAGAATGTATGTGTTGTTTAAAAAAACAAATTAATTTCTATCCAGAAAAAGATATCGACGATGATTGTATATTAACAGAAGTAGAAGAACATATAATTCAAGAGTAATATGAATAAAAAGATATCACAATTTGGGGTTACCACATCTTTTGAAGATAATGATATTCTAACTCTTGTACAAGATAAAACTAATAAGATAATTCATAAAGATGATTTTGAAACTAGTTTATCTGGTACATTTGCTACTAATGAGAGAGTAGATGGGATTGAAGAAGATGTAGCTAATCTTGATACCAAAGTAGATAATAATTATGTAGATCTATCCAACAAGATAGTAGAAGGAGATACTAATGTTACTAATAATCTAAGTAGTAATATTAATAGTTACTATGATGTACTAAACAATAAGATCATTACTCTTGAAGATAAACACGATAAAGATTTAACTGAAGTTAATGATACAGTACAGGGTTGGATAGATACTATTGATGATAAGTCTACTAAAGAACAATTACAAAACCTATTAAATAGGTTGATTGAAGATGAAAACATCATTACAGCATTAGCAGATTTAATTGCAAATGGTGGTGGTAGTGGTGAAGCGCCTGGTTTTCATACACAACCTACTAGTACTATATTTCCATTATCCGGGTATTACAAAGGAGAAAATGCTGATCCTTTAACTACTACTGATACTTTAAATCAAGCCTTAGGTAAATTGGAATGTCAGATAGATAATATTACTTCAAGCAGTTCCGGGTCTCTTCCTTTAATTAAGACTGGACAAACTACTGCACCTAGCGATGGCACAATATATACTTCAGGTAAAGTAAAAGAAGATTATCTACGCAAAGACGGTGATACGGCAACAGGTTATACTACATTTTTGGCAGGTATACAAGGTGGCAAAACCTTTAGATCTGGTTGGGATGGTGAAGGAGCTAGTTTGTGGCCCGTAAATACCAAATGGCATTTAGAAGTAGATGATTTATTTGTTCGTGGCAATCTTACAGTAAATGAGTTAATTGTAAATGAAATAAAAGCTGTTGGCGGAGATATATTAGTTACAATGGCTGATATGGAAATCGTTGAAGTAGTAGATGGTAGTGATGGATGGACTTGCTATTTTGATGATGAAGACGGTACTAAATACAATCAATTTAGAGTAAGAGACCAGGCTATCTGTCAGAAATTTGATGGAAAGAATGTAAAGAGATACTGGAGAATGGTATCTGAAGTAGGTAATAACTATATTGTTCTTTCTAAAAGCGTATGTGAACCTGGTAGCGCTAATCCTGAAGTAGGAGACAAGGTCTTATTGTTAGGTCATAGGGTAGAAGCAGATCCTGAATTGAATTCATCTATGAATGATAGACGTAATGCTATATTCATTTCTGCTAAAGGAGAAGGAGCTCCTAGAATTACTTTCTATGATAACATTGATGATTTTACTCTAGCTGGTAAAGATCGTACTGTGATCGGAAAGGAAAGTAAATTTGTTGGTACTTTAATGCAAACCACAGAGACAGGTGATGTAGTTAGAGTTCCTATTTATCGTGGAGAATGGAATCCAGATACTACTTATAATTATTACGATCAAGTTACATATCAAGGTAGTTTGTGGATTGCCATGAAAGATGGAGTTACTAGTGTACCAGGTCCTGATAATGATGAGTGGCAATTACAAGTATCAAAAGGTGATTCAGGTAAACCTGGTGATGATGTAGCTAAATGGGTTGAAATCACTGGTACAAGACTGTTCTTATATGATGCTCCTGATTACTCTGGTACACCAACTCCATCATCTGTAGTATTGTATTGTAATACTTATGGTATGACTAATCCTACATATGAATGGAGATTGTTAACCGAGCCGATAGAAATAATTGGCAATAATGTAAGTACTGAAATACCACATACAATATTTACTACAAGGACAGCTAATGTACGTTGTGTAGTTACGGATTCAGATGGCAGTCAATATTATGATGACATACAAATTGCTAAATTAGCAAATGGTGCTGAAGGATTAGATGCATATTATGTAGATTTAACAAACAGTACTGTAAATATACCTTATGATTCATCTGGCAATACTCCATTAGTAAATTTAAATACTATTTATACAGAAGTGTATGCATATCATGGTATAGACCCTATAGAAATTGTATCTATAGAAGCTTCTACGATTAATGGAAATGCTACAGTTGAAATACAAAATAACCGTATTACGTTAAGCACAATTACTACAGTAAGTGCTACTATAAGATTGACTATCAAAGTTACAGATGCTACTATCCTTACTAAGGATTGGTATATAAATAAAACTCATGACGGAGAATCTGGATTCGATGGCATAGATGCCGCGTATGTGATGGTTACAGGAGAACAGGTATTTAAATATGCTTCTGGTGCTACTACTCCAGTTCCAGCTACAATTAATTTATTAGCTACTGCGTTTAATGTAGAATCACCCATGTTTTACTGGTACTGGGCTCTACCTGGTACGAATGATTGGCAAGAACTAGTAAATGAAACTGGTAATAACCTATTAGTAAGTCCCACTGGTAATTATTTCTCAGGTAATAATGAAGTAACCTTTAAGTGTGAAGTTACATCTACTAATGGAGGTGCTACATATATGGATATGATGACCATCAATAAACTGTATGACGGTAAAGATGGTGAAGGCGGTTACAGAGGTGCTTTAACCAATGAAGCTCATACAGTTGCAGCTAATTTTAATGGGGAAGTAGATCCTACGGAACTATCTAGAGCGGTAACTGAAGCTAGATTGTGGTTTGGTATAGAACAAATTGAGAATAATAACTATTCTATTACCGGTACATTAATGAGTGGTAATGGTTCAGTAAATGTAGATAATACCAATAAGAAAGTAACAGTAACATCTCTTACTTCGGATACTGCTGTGTGGAGAATTCATTTCTTAGTTGATGCTAAGGAAGTAGATGTTTGTGATTTTACTGTTACTAAAGCTAAAGGTGGTGCAGCAGGTTATCAACCAATATCTATATATTGTATGACTAATAGTACCCCAAATAGACCGTTATTGTCTACTAGACCATCTTCTTCAGGTACTTCCAGTAACGGGTATACTTGGTATCCTGATCCTACATATTCTACTAGTTACGCTACATGGGAAAGTCATGGTAACATAGATCCAAATAATGGTGGAGTTGTAGTAGTAGATGAAACTACAGGTTATAGATGGACAACTCCGGTAAAGATAAGTGGAAAAGATGGCGAACAAGGAGATAGAGGCCCTGCTGGTTCTCCAGGATCTCCTGGATCTCCGGGTTCTGATGGTTTGGATGGACCAGGATTAAATTACAGAGGTGAATGGGCATCTGGAAAAACCTATGGATGGACTGATGGCAATGCAGGTAATGTTAGAGATGTTGTTAAAGATGGTAGCTATTACTACATGTGGAATAAGTATTATAGAGGTAGTGCACCAGTAGCTACTAACAGTAATAAGCCATCAAATAGTTACACTACAGTGGATGGTACTTCTGGTAGGTATTGGACAAGATTTGGAGCATCTTTCGAATCAATAGCTACTGGTCTACTATTAGCAGAAACAGCAACTATTGCGGGTTGGGAATTTGCAGATGAGTATATTTATGCTCAATCTAATACTATGCGTTTAGATGGTAGAACTTCACCATTAAGCGATGTGCATTTAGCAGCCGGTAGTAATGCAGCATCTAGTCCTGGTAGTGCACCTTTTAGGATAAAAAAAGATGGAAGTATGGTTTCTACTAAAGCTAATATTACTGGTACAATATCAGCGAGTAGTGGTGATATTGGTGGAGTTCAAATTAGTAATGGTTTAAGAGGAGATGGATGGTCATTAAGTAACTCCGGATATTATTGTAGTGGGGATGGAGTTAACGCCGGTTTTGGTATTAATTCTGCTCCAGCAACGTATGGTAAAAATCTTCCAATGTCTATAAGTTATACTAATAACATTTATGGTGATTATATTTTAGGATCTACTATCAGTGCTAATAACTCACAAGGTTGGGCTGTCGGTTTAGCTGTCACAAGTGGTTTTATTTGGAGTAGACATGGCGTATATGATACATGTAAAGCACAATTAAATCCCAGCGCTTCTAGCAATAGTATTCAATTAGTTTGGCCGGCTAACAGCTCCGGTGGGGGAGGATATGGTTGGAGATTTGAAATTTATAGTACTAGTTATAGTACGGTGTATTTACCATCCAGATCATTATTAGCTAAACATCTAGGTTTAAAGAGCAACGATTATTTTAATATAGAAGTGTTATTATATGCTTCTAACTGGGGTACTTCATATAATATTTTCCCTAGTTCTGGTATGTCGCTGTTTGATGAATCTGGTAAAAACATAAGTAGTTATAAATTGGATAAAGCTATGGCAAGAAGATTTTTAATTACAGCTTCAGATACTTATTATGCAAGAACAATTTAATATTTAAGTTATGACGATAATAGTAAGAAAGAGTGATGGTTATGTACTAAACAGTGATGAATTTAATGGTTTAGACATGACTGATCAAATAGATGTTTTAATAAATAATCTAGATCTTAATTATTATGATGTAGTAGATGTTGAAGATCCGCACGATGAGGCTATAAAATATCTAATGAAGAGATATTTCTACAAAAATGGTGAATTATTGTGTACATATTACATTACTGCGGAACTAGAAGAAGCGTTAAAAGAAGCAGAAGAAGAATTAGCTTCTTCTGATTATATAATGACTAAGGCTGCAGAAGCAATGGTACTAGGACAAGAACCTTCTTCACAATATAATTATACGGAAGTTGCAGAAAGAAGACAAGTTCTTAGAGATCTTATTAATGATCTTAGACAAAAGAAAGAAGATTATCCTTTCACCAGTATGTATCTAACTGAACCTTTAATCTATAAACAATACAGTAATGATAAAGAATAACGTATATTATGAATTCTTTGCAAGCTATATGGTACCCAATTCTAATGAAGTTGGGTACTGGATAGACTTGGGAGCAAATTCAAAAGGAAAAGTAATTAAAGTATATAATCCTGATATTAAGTCTTGGGTTAAACTAACAGATGCTACTAGTGAAGATGCTGTTGCTCCTTTCATTGGTTCTAATGGTAACTGGTGGATAGATAATCGTGATACAGGCATACCTGCTTCTGGTAAAAGTCCAATTATTGGTGAAAATGGTAATTGGTGGATATTTGATCCAGCATTAAACGAATATGCTGACACTGGTGCTACTGCATATGGTAAGACTGCATATGAATATGCTGTAGAACAAGGATATACTGGCACTGAAGAAGACTTTGGTAGAATGCTTGCAGAAGTACCTAATGCAGTTAAAGATGCTAAACAAGCTGTAAAAGACTCAAAAGAAGTACTTCAGAATCCACCAAAGATTGTAGATGGTAATTGGTATATCTATGACTATGTAAATGATACTTATCAGGATAGTGGTATCAATGCAGTTGGTGACGCATTTACTATTGTAAAGACATACCCTTCAATCCAAGCTATGGAAGATGATTACAATAATCCTGAAGTAAAGACAGGACAATTTGTAATGATTGATACAGGTGATGTTGAAAATGAAGAGGATTCTCGATTGTATCTAAAAGGAGATACTGAATGGAAATTCATATCAGACTTATCTGGTGCACAAGGTATTCAAGGTTTATCAGCATATCAAGTAGCAGTACAGCATGGTTTTGAAGGAACAGAAGCCGAATGGTTAATCTCTTTGAAAGGTGAGAAAGGTGAAACTGGGCCTAAAGGAGATAAAGGTGATACTGGAGAAAAAGGGGCTACTGGTGAAAGAGGACCTCAGGGTTTACAGGGAGAAAGAGGTTTACAAGGTGTCCAAGGTGAAAAGGGTGAACAAGGTATACAAGGGCCTGTTGGACCTAAAGGTGAACAAGGAGAGCAAGGTATACAGGGAATTCAAGGGCCACAAGGAGAACCTGGTCCACAAGGACCTAAGGGAGATACTGGTTCAGGATTAAATATTAAAGGAGAATTAGATTCTGAATCACAATTACCACAAGAAGGTGTATCTGGTGATGCTTGGTTAATTTCTGGTAATCTATATGTATATGTCGGTGAAAATGGTAATGTTGTATCAAACCCTAAGTGGAGTAATGTAGGTAGTATTCAAGGACCAGCAGGACCAACAGGACCTAAGGGAGAACAGGGAGAACCTGGTCCTAAAGGTGAACCAGGAGCTAATGGTGCACCTGGAGTACAAGGTCCAAAAGGCGATCCTGGAGAAAAAGGAGAGAAAGGAGACCCAGGTAGTGATGCTTCTGTAACCAAACAGAATGTAGAATCTGTACTTACTGGGGACATTACTAGTCACAATCACGACAGTAGATATATATCTAAAAGCAATACTAGTACATATACACCTACTACAGATTATCATCCTGCTACTAAGAAGTACGTTGATGATACTGTAGCAGCAGTAGATGTTACTGAACAAATCTCTGGTAAAGCCGATAAGGCTTATGTAGATAGTAAGTTAGATACCAAAGTAGACAAGGAGGAAGGAAAAGGATTAAGCTCTACTGATTTTACTTCGGCTGAAAAAAGTAAATTAGCAAGACTTAATGGTTATGTTGTAAATATGGCCGATAACATGGTTTCCACAGCTGAATTTGGTCGTATTACGTATTCCTTTAAGAATGAACAAACAGGTGCTAATGGTAGTACTCAATCTAAAGTAATAGAGATACCAGCGGCTACAACTTCTGCTGCAGGTTTAATCACTGCTGAAGGATTTAATAAACTTACTGGATTACCAACATCAGAAGAAATAGATCAGAAGATTAATACTGCTATAGGTTCTGTATATAAGGTAAAAGGTTCTGTAGCTAATTATAATGCCTTACCTGCTGAAAATGTAAGTATCGGTGATGTGTATAATCTTGAAGATACAGGGGCTAATTATGTAGCTACTTCAACTACTCCAGATTGGGATAAGTTAAGTGAAACAGTAGATCTTAGTGGGTATTTAACTAAGACTGATGCAGCTAGTACTTATCAACCAAAAGGCAATTATCTTACTTCAGTACCTGAAGAATATGTAACCGAAACTGAATTAAATGCAAAAGGTTATGCTACTACTACTCAGGTTAATACAAAATTAGATTCCTCTGCATATACTGCAGCAGATGTATTATCCAAAGTAAAAACAGTAGATGGGGTTGGTAGTGGTTTAGATGCTGATTTACTTGATGGTAAACATGGCAACGAGTATGCTTTAAAAACAGATATATCTGATGAAGTATATATAAGCGAAGGTACACAACCTGATGGCGAACAAGAAATATGGGTTGACTTATCAGACAATACTTTTGATGAATTAGTAGTTACAGAAGCACCTAAAGATGGTAAACAGTATGCTAGACAGAATGGAACATGGGTAGAAGTAGAAGCAGCACCTAAAGATGAAACTGTTAAAATAACTGTTGCAAGTAATCAGTTATCAGATTCTAACATTAATGGTGTTACTATTACTATAGCTTATGGTGAAACTTCTAAAGTACTTACATGGGAAGGAACTGAACTTACTGCCACAATTCCAGTAAATACTACATATACTATTACTTGTAGTGATGTAACTGATTATGCTAAACCACAATCTCAAACATTTATTGCAGAAGCAGGTAATATTAGGATTATAACATTAACTTATAATACCACAATTGTAACAATTAATGTTACTAGCAATCATCCTGAATTACTTTCTAATAAGGTTGATGTAAAGTTATCAGGTTATGTAACTAAAACACTTTCTGGTAATCGTACCTATACTGTAAAAATTCCAACTGGTGCTCAATATACTATTGAGGGTACTGAAGTATCTGTTTTTAGTTCTCCTAATTTTAGGAAATGGGTCACACCAGATTCTATAACTTCTACAGCAAATGGAGTAGCTGAAGAAAAAACATTAATGTATCGAGGAGCTAAATTGAAAATAAAATTAGCAAAAGATATTAGCGGTTTAGCAGACGTATATGTGTATTCTAATACTGTACCAAAGGAAAGTTCCTATACTTTGGTTACAAGGGATACTGATGAAAATACATTTGTATTACCAACTACTGAAACTTGGACTATTGAACCTAGATCCGTAGCAGGATACATCACCCCAGAGATTCAAACTATTCAAATAAGTAGTTTGGATGATGTGAAAGAGGTCACTCTTGATTGGAAACAGATCAATGAAGAAACACACGCTATGTGGGTCCAATTTGACGAAACCACAAGTACCACTACACTAGAAAGAGGTGGTAATTTAGATATCATTACTAACCTTACTAGTAAATTTAAAAGATGTTTAGCGTTACCTCAGGATGATGGTTCTGCTGCTATTGCCTATTTAAATTCTACGGATAGTAATAAATGGGAAGATGGTTCTACTGTTAACCGTACTGGTGCTTATCATTATGTATATTACATGGTTCATTTCCCTAAATATTATTATCGTACAGAACTAGTGAGTATAGGTAAATTCAAATTGTATATATCTGATAGAAAGCTTACCGATTCTTATAAAGAAGAAAGAGAATGTTTGATTGGTGTATTTGAAGCATATAATACTGACGGTAAATTAACCAGCAGACCCGATACGACTAGTACTGGAAATCAAACTATAGAAACCTTTTTCAATCAAGCACAAACCAATGGTTTAAATTGGGGATTGATTGATTATAGAGCCCATAAAACTATTGCTAATTTATTCTGTGCTAAATATGGTAATACGAATATAAGTACAGATAATAGTAGCATACCTTGTTCCGGTGGTACACGTTCTTGGGATGGTTCGACAGGTGCCACAGTGTCATTAGGTAACAGGGATGGAAAGTCTAGTAAAAGTAGTAATTTTTTAGGTCTTGAAGATTGTTATTATGGTAAATACGAATTCGTACAAGGAATTAATATTATTGATAGACAATGGATAGTGTACGATGGAGGTCTTAAGGTAAATACTGACCTTTCCGGTTTAACATCTGCAGGATATACAAATGTAAGACAAATTGTTGCCTCTTCTAGCAGCAATACTGCTGCCTCTTCTAGTAATTGGATTACTGGTATTGCTCACGGAGAATACGCGGATATTATGCCTACTTACGTTAGCGGTGGATCAGACACTACATATTATGCAGACTATTACTATCAAAATACGGGTAACAGGGTTCTGCTGCGGTCGGGTTATTCAGGCCTTGGGTCTAGTTGCGGGGTCTTCTATTCGCATGCTTATTTTGATTCGTCGTCTTCGGGTTCGGCTATCGGTTCGCGGTTGGGCTTTTATGGAAATATAGTAGTTAAAACAAAAGAAGAATTTTTGGCGTTAGAGCCTGGGTTTAATGGATAAACCTATAAAACTAGAGTATTAACAAAGGCGGGATCTAAAAGAATGGTTTGATTAGATGAAGATGTATTAAAAAGTAAGTCAGGTAATTCAGACAATGAGTCTAATTGCAGAGTCTTCTATTCGAATGCTAATAATGATTCATCGAATTCGAATTCGAATATCAGTTCACAGTGAAATTTTGGAAGTTTTTGTTGTATAAATTAGATCAGCCTCACCCCTTGGTGAAAAATAACAGGTGCTTTGAAGGGACCCTAGTAGTATTGGATGAACGGGTCCTAACACCAAAATAGCTAATGAAACGCATTGGTAATATTTTCAATAGAATTATCGATTTTAACAATCTTGTTCTAGCAGATAAGAAAGCAAGACTTAACAAATCTAAACGTTATGGTATTGCTAAATTTGATAAACATTCACATGAGAATTTATTAAAATTACAAAGGATGTTTATCGAAGGTACTTATAAAACATCTGAATATGATATCTATACTATTATTGCTGATAGAGGTCATAAAGAAAGAGAAATATACAGATTACCTTACTTTCCAGACCGTATAGCTCATCACGCTATAATGAATGTCATAGAACCTTATTTAGTTAAGCGATTTACTTCAGATACTTATAGTTGTATCAAAGGTAGAGGTATTCACTTAGCAGTAAAAAGATTGAAACATGCATTAAAAACAGATCCAAAAAATACTAAATATTGTTTGAAACTAGATGTAAAGAAGTTCTTTCCTTCTGTAGATCAAAAGATTATGATGGATCTATTTAATAGAATATTCAAAGATAAAAGGTTTCTAAATTTAATATCTGAGATAATTTATTCTACAGATAAAGGATTACCTATTGGTAATTATATATCACAATTTGCTGCTAATCTTTATTTAACATGGTTTGATAGATGGGTAAAGCAGGAGTTAAAGATTAAACATTACTTCAGATATTGTGATGATATGGTTCTACTTTCTTCCAATAAAGAAGAATTACATCAAGCATTACAAAAGATACAAGAATACATGATCTCACATCTTGAATTAGAAGTGAAACATGATTGGCAAATATATCCTGTAGATGATAGAGGAATTGATTTCTTAGGCTATGTTTTTAGACACAGTCATATGAAATTAAGAAAGGATATGAAAAAGAAGTTCTATAGGAAAACTAAATACATTAATTTTAATAAGAAATTCAGGTCTCTATCTTCTTACTGGGGATGGTGTAGATATGGTAATTGCTTTAATTTGTGGAAGAAATTCACAGGAACAAATAATATAAAAGAACTTAAAATTTTATTATTAGGTTATGACAAGAATCGCACATAGTAATAGCATCCCTATTTCTGTTGAATACTTAGGTTTAAATGAATGGGCAGTAAGATGGGATGTTCAAATAGATAGTGATAAAAAGACTGAAGAGAATATTGTTCATTATAAATATAATGAACACGTATTTGATCATTATCCTTCTTATGATGAAATAAAGACAGTAGTAAATACAGGACAATTTGACAATGAACAAGCACAAGCTATTAACTTTATTAAAACTATAATTAACACTTCAGTACTTACTGCGGATAAAGCTTTAGAAATGAAAACACTTTACCCTGTATGGGGGAAAGGAGATGCTTCTTATGGTACTTCTGTTACTAAGGGTTTTAGATTTAGAGTAGTAACAAATAATTCAGATATATTGTATGAAGTAATACAGGATCATACGTTACAAGAAAATTGGATTCCTGGAGTAGATACAGCATCTTTGTATAAAGTGGTTGATAAAGATCATGCTGGTACATTAGAAGATCCAATACCTTATATACCACCTATGGAATTATTTAAGGATAAATACTATACACAGAACAGTAAAGTGTATTTATGTATTAGGAATAGTGAAATGCCACTTTCACATGATTTGTCAAGTTTAGTAGATAACTATGTAACTTTAGTATAATATGGGTACAATAAAAATAAAGAAAGATGGAGAGTGGGTAAAACTACCCAATTACGGTGTAGAAGAATTTCCTGATGCGCCTTCAGATGGTAAAACATATGGTAGGAAAAATAAGCAATGGTCAGAGATTATAGCTAGCAATCAGTATCTTGACTTAACAACTTTATTTCCAAGTGAAAGTGGTACATTATCAGATGAAAACTATCAAAAGATAGTTGATGCAGTAAACAAAGGAATAACAACAGCAAGAATTGAAACGGATCCTGATGGATTTAGCCCGATAACAATTAGTAATTCTACTGAAACATATAGTATTATAACAAATTTTTTAACAGTAGACTCCGGTGATCACTCTATAGGATTAATGGTAACAACCGTAATTATTAATAAGAGTAACAAGACCTATACTTCGGTATCTAATCGACAAAGTTTACAAAATACTGGCTCCGGTACAAAATACCTCTCCGACAACGGTCAATACAAAGCAATACCAACTAGTAGCGTAGTATTACCACAAGAAACGCAGAACAATATTCTTGATGCTATTAATGCTATTAAGTTTGAGGATAAGAACAAAACTACAGTTACAGCACAAGAGTATAATGCAATTGTATCTGCTTTTGATGGTAAGATAACTCCAAATAACGATTACATGTATTTTATAAATTACGATAAAGCAGAACCAGGTAAATTTGGATCATCTGGCACAAGCGAACCTATTTTTGGAGCGTTTTTAAATTATGATGCAAGCAATAATATAAACATAGTATCCAATATTACTTTTTATGACTATTATTACTCTATTATGAGTTCAAAAAAGGTTGGTCAAGTCGCTCTCATTATAAAAGATTCTTCAAACAGTTATAAACTTACATACATAAATTCCGTAGGCACCCCTGTAACCAGCAACACTGTAACCAATATAATAAAATTGACTCAAACCGCATATGATAAACTTACCGTTAAGGATTCTAATACACTTTATATAATAACAGATTAACTATGACTAATAAAGATATTAAAAATGCATATGTTGGTACTACTCCAGTAAAAGCTGTGTATTTGGGTAGTACCAAAGTGTATCCAACGATAGCAAATGGAGTATATATCCTTGATGTAGATAACAAACTCTTTAAAAAGGATAAATGGGATATTGAAAATAATTCTAAAGCAATGGGTGTAGCTGTAATAACTGATAATTGTGCTTTCTGTATTAGTATTTTTGAAGATCCATCATATTACACTTTTACAAAATCTGGATACACAATCGAAGAATATCCAAATATAGTTACTACACAAGATGAGCAAACCGCTTTAAAAGATTTTAACGGCGATACTAATACCGGAACAATGACGGATTGGGATACTGATAGAAAATATGAAGCTATGCTTGGAGCATTTATTGAGTGGCCAAATGGAGTAACTGAAGGTTATGTAGGAGCTTTAGGAGAATGGTCAGAATTATATCAATATATAACTGAGGTTAATGAATACTTAACTTTGCTTGAAGGGAATGAAGTTGACAATGTTTATTGGACCTCTACTCTTGTGGATACAGAACGCGTTTGGTGTTTTGTGGGAAATATAGATTCTCCACATTTGTTTGGAGGGGAGATAGCTTATGTAGAGGATGCTTCAGCAATAAGAAGTTTTTATCCTATTGATTTATCTACTGTAACAGTGGTTCAATAACCGCTATTAGGTATGTAATAGTGATTATTACTTTAAGCAACTTTTATAGTTATTTAACGTTTTAAACGTACTATCAAAAGATAACACAACGCTAGCTAGATTTTCATAATTTAGTTAGCGTTTTCTATTTCAATATATCTCAAATCTTACATCATGTTAGATAAATTACATAATTATTTTTTAGTAAGCCAAGGTGTTTCTACAATGAACTATTTTAAAGATTTAACCGGTGAAGGTATAACAAAGTTTATTGCTTGTGTTGGTGTCAGCCTACTAAATTGGTTGATGGGCACTTTTACACCTATCATTTTTGTATTACTATTACTAGGATTACTTATTGTTACTGATGCTATACTTGGTTGTAAAGTATCAATCAAAAAGAACAGGAAATGTGAATCTAGACGTTTTTGGAAAACATTACGGAAATTTGGTTGGTCTTGTGCTATTGTATGGTTTGCATCACGAATTGATGCTGATATATTAATATCATTCAATGCTCACTTATCAGAGCTTTTTGCAGGGCTTATTGCTGGAGTTGAGTTATGGTCTATAGTTGAAAACTTAAATACATTATACCCAGATGGTCCTTGGAGAATCCTAAGTAAAGTAATAAAGAGTAAAGGTGAAAAGTATCTTGATATAACCATAGATAAGGAAGACTTGCCAAAAGTTAAGCAACTGGTTAAAAAAATAAAATAGTGAATGTGTTGAGATATATTAAAATAGGTTTTGTTGCACTTACTGTCTTCTTAGGTTTAAATAATTATAGGCTTAGTAATAAAGTAGATTACTTAGATAATAGATTAGTAGAAACTAAACGTGCTTTACATTATTATGAAGGTAAACTCAGCAACGCTGAGGATAATAATAAAGTCTTAATGCTTACTATAGACGATTTTAAAGAATCTAATGACAGTTTAGTACAAGTAGTAAGGAAACAAGCTAAAGAGCTTAAATTAAAAGACAAAGAGCTAAATACAGTATCTTCTACTGAAACAGTAATTAAAGATACTACACTACATAAAATAAAGGATCCTAATCCTGACTTTTTAGTAGAACTAAAACCAAATCAATTGACTACAATCAAAATAGAGAGAAAGGATAGTATATTAACACATATACTAGACATTAGAAATCGTCAAGATTTATATATAAGTGAACGTAAAGTATGGCGTAAAAAAGGTTTCTTTAGACGTTTGTTCACACTAAATTTTAAAAAAGATTTAATAAGAGACTATCAGATAATTAATACAAACCCTTTAATCAAGACAATTGAAACAAGGGTTATAACTATTTCAAAATAATTGCAAAACATTTCAATTTAGTATTAATCAATAAACAAATTGAAACTATGCATTTAAATAAAATTCTAGATCAAATCAAACACCATCCTTCTCCTACTGAAGCTATTGATAAGCTTGGTAAAGCTTTAGAAAAGCACGAAGGTAGTTTGTTAGAGAAGGGCTTCCAGATACTTAAATCAGAACTCTGTGCTAATGTATATGAAGCTATAAATGGTCCTCACTTTGATGAGGAACATGCCAGATACGCAGTAGAAGGCATGGAAAATGAGGATGGCACTAAAGGCCCTCATTGGACGGTTGAAGAGACAACGTCCGTTGCCAATCAAATGGGCATAAACTTAAGATCAGAGAAACATAACAAATGGGATTGGTATGTTGCTATGAATATGATCTATTCAGATTTTTATAAAGCTGTTGTAGCAATGACTGGCAGCAATAACACAAAACATTTTGCAGAACTTACCAAAGCTTGGATTTGTGACAAAGACATTTCAGAAGGTAAGATGTGGCATTATTACGTTTATATCATGTGTGATGACGAAGAGAATGATTATAAAGCTTATGAACACGAATATCGTAAAGGTAATTATTCTTTGAATCGTTATAGAGAACCAGAATATTTGGACTATGATAAATATTATCATAAACACGATCGTCCTTATGAACTACGTTCTCGTGGATATGAATATGATGATTACTCTGATGTGGAAATGCGACGCATGAAAATGGATCGTGAAGCACGTGAAAAAGATATGCATAGCAAAACTCAGAGTAGAGACGCTAGAAACACATCTATTAGATATTTCTAATTATCAAACAATCAAGTAATTTAAATCAATTAAAAAATAAATCATTATGTTAGAAAACGAAAGAATAATTGTAGACCGTGGTGGTATTGACCCCGGTATCGCTGCTTTGATGCAAAATGCTAATAAAGGTTTTGATCCTGCTGCTTTGATGGCTATGATGAACAACGGTAATGGTATGTTCGGTGGCAATGGTGGTTGGTGGTGGATTTTCATCATCGTGCTCTTCTGGATGTGGGGCGGATGGGGTGGCAACGGCTTCGGTCGTGGCAACCAGGCTGAAACCAACTCTGACTTCGCTCGTTTAGCCGCTATGGGTAACCAGAACAACAATACTGATTTGTTGATGCAGGCTATCAATGGTAACAAGGAAGCAATCAATACCTTGTCTACTAACTTGAACTGTGATGTTAAGTCAATTGACAATGCTTTGTGTTCTATCCAGAATGCAATTGGTAAGGTTGGTGGTGAAGTAGGTTTCTCTGCAGAAAGAGTAATCAATGCTGTTAATGCTGGTGATTGCAACGTAATCAAAGCTATTAGTGACTGCTGCTGCACAACTCAGCGTTCAATCGATGCAGTTAATTTGAACTTAACTCAGATGAATGCTGATAACAGATTGTCTATCTGTCAGCAAACCAACACTTTGCAAAACGCTATTACTTCAGGATTCTGCAACTTGTCTAGTGAAAACGCTACAAGATTTAACATTCTTGGTGCTAAGATAGATGCTCAGACTCAGATTATCAATGATAAATTCTGTCAGTTAGAAATGAGAGAAATGCAGAATAAGATTGATGTTCTACGTGATGAAAAGAACGCATTGCAAACTTCTGCTATTACTCAACAGCAGACTCAGAATATTGTAAATCAGATTAAACCTTGTCCAGTTCCTGCATATTTAACATGTAATCCTTATGGATGTAATGGTGGATTTACAGGCTATGGAAACCCTTATGGTTACGGATATGGCTACGGTGATAGCTGTTGCGCTTAATAAGAAAGGAGGTTATTATGTTTCCTTTCATGTTTAATCCTTACTTTGGACGTAACAATACCGTTCGTATTTTAGACCAAGTAATACCGAAAATCAATACAATAAGCGTAAGTGATTCAACAGAATCTACAGTTCTGGGTATCTGTCCTAAAGTGTGGTGTAGACTTCCTAGAGAAGGTGTGTTTGTATTAGAGGTTAGACATACTCCTGCCACTGCTAGTGCAACACTTCCTGTGTTTGTATCTACTACTGGTTCAGTAAGCACTGCTTCAAATAACAATAATATACCTGTAGTAAAAGGAGATAGCACACCATTAGTTGGTTCTGAAATCTCTGCTGGTAACAGATATTGGGTTTATTACAATAAATGCGATAATGTTATTCAGGTTATGAATCATTACACTGTGGCTGCAGCTCCAGCTGCCTAATATATATTAACTAAGTATATGGGCAGCGAGTAATACCTGCCCATATCTTTTTAAACTTAAAGATATGACATTCTCACAGTTAACGCCGGGTACAAATATACACGTACTCGAGATTACAGGTACTTTTAAAAAGAGTACTACATACAGTTTAGGTAAAGTAGTAAGTGTATCAAAACCCTACGATGAACCATTGCCACCAGGTCAATTCCCAATGCCTATGCAAAATAGGCGTAAGCTTGTAGATTTAGTTATCTCTTGTGACGGTGAGCAGAAGAAACTGTCAGTATCTGAAGATAAAACAATGATGACCGATTCTACCATCGGACTTACTATAGCTACAGATAAAACTCAAATTGTAGATATGGTTAAGCAATCCTATAATGACTGCAAAGTTAAAAAGGAAAGCGTATTAAAATACGATGAAGAGATGAGGAGATGTGAAGACATCTTAAAATTACTTAATACAACTCCGGACATAACAACCAATGTGACAAAAGATTTCAAAGAACTTGATGAATTAAAAGCTGAAGTGAAAGAGCTTAAGCAACTTTTACAAAATGTAACTACTGTTCGTCCAGAGGTTAATGAAAAGGTTCCTCAAGCTGAGGAGAAACAAATTGAAATCTAAAACACAAAGGTTGACTATTTAGTCAACCTTTTTTATTTTAATAACTTATGAATACATATAATAATAAATACGATATATTAGGGAGTACAATTAAACCTAATCCGGCATCTGTTAAATATTGGGCAGACTTAGCTTCTAATCCTAATGGTGGTGATTTGAAGTATTTTGATGGTAAGAATTGGGTTTATGTAAATAATAAAGCTACATCAGATATTAAAGATCTAAGAAGTGATCTCACTTCTGAAATAAGTAGGGCAACTGGACGTGAAAATGAAATTGAAGCTAAGATTGATACTTTAATTGGAGATGCTCCTGAAATTATGGATAGCTTACCTGAATTAATTGATGTTATTAATACACATGCAGAACTTATTGCAGGTAAAGTAGATAAACAAACTGGTAAAGGATTATCCACTAATGATTATACTACAGAAGAAAAGACCAAGCTTGCAGGTTTATCAAATTACAACGATAGTGAAGTAAGGGAATTGATTACTGCATTAACTCTTAAAGTAAGTGCTTTAGAAGAGAGAGTTGCTGCATTAGAAACACCTGCTGCGTAATGGAACTCAGATTAGATAGAATATTTCGCACTAATGAATATACTATTGGGGAGTTATATGTAGATGGTGCGTATATATCGGATACACTTGAAGATCCAGTAAGACCATTACCTGAAGTATGTCCTAATACACCTAAAGGAATTACATGTAAATGCAAGGAAAAGGTGTATGGGGACACAGCTGTACCTGCTGGTACGTATGAGGTGAAATTAAGCTATTCTAGCCGTTTTAAGCGTATTATGCCTGAGATACTTAATGTACCTCACTTCTTGGGTATACGTATCCATACGGGCAATAAAACAGCTGATACTGAAGGATGTATACTGGTAGGTACTTGGGATGGGATGAAAGAAGATTGGATATTTAATTCTACTGTAGCTTATAACAAGCTTATACCCCTACTTCAGAAGGCGATGGATAATAAAGAACAAATAACAATAACAATAAATAACTTATAAGTATGAAGAAACATTATGAAACACATGTAGAAGATACAGATAAGCTTATAAGTGTTGCGGGTCCTGTATTAGATTATAAGTCTTGGTATGAGCAATACAGGAAATTAATGGAAGAACAAGCTCAACGTAAATATGGTCTTTATACCCCTACTTCAGAAGGCGACGAGGATGACTTCCCATCTATTCCTGGTATGATTGCAAGATATTCCGCTTCCGGTCTTACTAATGAGCAGATGGCTGCTAATCCTGTATGGGTAGATAAGACAGGTAATGGGCATGACTTGCAAATGAAGAACTTCATTTGGGGTAGAATGAGCGGGGTAGGTGGATATGTAGATAATTGGAATAGTTCTGCTGATTGGGCTGTAAACAGCTATTGGGTAAATAGTCATACAGATCACAAATTGCAATTTATCACAGCAAGCACAGTTGTTCAAATGAAGTCAAAGAATATTTATAATGCAGAAAATGTATATAAAAATATTTTAAATGTAAATGGATTAACTGAAGCAGTAAATAAAAAATCTGTAAAAGCTTTAAGAATAAGTGCTACAGATCCTATAACATCAAAAGCAATTAAAACATTTTCTTTTGATACCGATGGTGTCATTCAAATATCATTTGATGATGTATTACAAGATCACTATGTAATTTATTTTCTTTCTGGTAATAATACTAATGATATAGACATTACCCTCGAACAACTACCTCTCTACCCCGGTGCACTCGTCTTTGACGGAGTAGACGATTATGGTGTCTGTGATAACTTCCCTATTCTGACTAAGAAAAAGGGATATACGGTTGTGGCGTTGAGGCAGTGGATTACAAGGGGAGAAAGAGCATTAGGATTAGTATCTAATGTAAAGAATTGGCTCAAGGATGGTGCCTTCTTGTTAGAATATAGAAATATACAAGCCGATCATCTTAATAAGCCTATATCTTTTGGAGCAATAGGGAGTGAAAATGATTTACCACACATCCTTACTTATCAGACATCTAAAAGTTATAATGGTGTTTCGATTACAACTGGTAATTTTGAAGGAACAGATGTGCTACATGTTGGGAAATTAGCTCCAACTAATGTAGGAACTTGTATTAACGCTGCTATCTGGGAACTTGTATTTCTCGATCACGATGCCACCGAAGAAGAACTGACCAAGATCAAAGACTACTTCGTTAAAACCTATCCCTGGCTTTTCCCTGATCAAGCATGGACAGTGGTAGGCAAAACCAACGAGGACGAAGATCGTGCTACTATTGCCAACATTACGGGCAATGGTAATGATCTTGTACTGTCTAATTTTGGTTTTGCAGAAGGGAGTGGCTACAATGAAGAAGGGGAATATGCTGGCTATCTGGTTACTGATGGGGTGGATGATAAGATAGTTTCGTCAGCTTTTAAAATGGGTAAGGATTTTACGGTAGTTGGTGAGTGGGAGTTTATTGATAATAAAGGGTCTAGTTTTTATATCTACAACACAATGATTGGACTTGATCTTTATATTAATTCAGGATCAGTAAAAAATAGTCTTGACGGAATTAAAAGTATTAATGCTGCATGTTCAGATGGTAGGGCCTATGATCCGAATTGGGATGAAATACTGGCAAATACAGGTAATGTAGTTGGTTCTGGTGGTATATTGGAGGTATCGAGTAGTGGTGGTAGGTTTGATCGAATAGCTTTTAAGAACCTTGCAATTTATCCAAGAATCCTCTCCAAAGACGACTGTATCAAAGCATATAACTATTTACAAACTTTAAAAGCAAAATAATTATGGTGTACGCAATAGTAGATTTATTATGGGCAAAATCACATGGTATTGAAATACTGCCCGAAATGAGAACAAGTATAGATCAGAGTAAAGTTATTTTACATGAAGAAACGTTAGTACCTTTTGAAGATGAATCATTTCCAAGATATTCCTTTAGTGATCCAACTTTTATTGAATTGTTAAATAGTGAAGAGTGGACTAGTACAGAAGAAGAACCTGTAATTAATAGAGACTTTAGTCGTATCTTAGCTTTGAATGTTCTTAATGAAGAGATTACTAAAGAAATCAATACATATGATCTTACTCCGGGTGAAGCATTACAAGTTAAAGATCATTATCCAGAATGGGTTGCAGGTATCACTGTTAAAGTAGGAGAAAGATATTTATCTGATAATGTTCTTTGGGAATGTATAAAAGAACATACTACTCAAGACAATTGGAAACCTTCTATGGCTACTGCAAGCTTGTGGAAAGTAGTAGATGAAGAACACAAAGGTACTATAGATGATCCTATTGTTTACATTCCACCTATGGAAATATTCAAAGATAAATACTATATCCAAAATGGTATAAAATATAAATGTACAAGAAATAGTGAACAACCTCTTACACACGATTTGTCAGCTCTTGTTGGATTATATGTAGAAACTATTTAAAATAATTAATTATGACATTTAATTCATTAAATACAATAATTGATGATATCATACTTACTGTGAGGGATAACGATGTTAGCGAAAGTGAAAAGCTATCCCGCATACAAATAGAGCAGTGGATACATCAATATAGAGCATATTTAATTAAACAGGATCTAGATAAGGGTAGAGATATAAATCCAGAGTATGTACAAACTATTGGACCTTTACATATATCCAAAGTAAGTAGATGTGGAGTACCTAATGGCTTCAACTATATCTCTGATGATGAACTACCTAAGTTTATAGATTTACACTTTGGTTCTGGTTTAGTTGCTGTGAAAGATATGCATGGTAACTTAATACAGGTTGGGACAGAAACGAAAGCTAAATATCAGACTAGTAGAAAATATACATGTAATGATTATATTGCTTACATAAAGAATAATCACTTATACCTAAGTGGTCCTGGTTTTTTAGAATATGTAGAAATAGATGGTATATTAGAAGATCCTACAAAAGCTGGAGATTGTTATGATTACGATTCAGCTTATCCAATGCCTGCTGACAAAATACCTACATTAAAGAATTTAATCTTTAGCAAAGAGTTAAATTTTATGTTATCAGTACCTACTGACACCACGAATAATAGTACTAACGACGTTAATAATGAACTAAATGCAAGAAACTAAATCTTATACTGGCAAAGACTTCTATAAATCTTATATTGATTATGTTGGTGATAACCCATTATACCAAGTAGAATATAGAGTGTTTAGAGATATAATCAATGATTATTTTAAATACTTAAGAGATGAATTAATAGAGAATGGTAAAGAGATAAAATTACCATGTAGACTAGGTACCTTAAGTATAGTAAAACATAAACCAAAAGAATATAGTGGTAGGAGTCTCAGGATAGATTATGCAGAAACAAAGAAAGTAGGTAAAATAGTTTATCATTTGAATGAAATAACCAATGGATATAAATTTAGATTTTATTGGAATAAACACAATATGTTAGTTAAAAATAAAACTAAGTATCAACTGGTTATGACAAGGGCTAATAAACGCAGGCTGGCGTATATATTAAAGAATAGAATTAGAGATTATGTGGAGCTTTAATACAAAATGGTCTGATTTTCCAACTACTAGTGGTGTGTATGCAATAGTAAATACTTTAAATGGAAAGAAATATGTAGGTAGTACTAAATGTTTTAAAGAACGTTTTGCTGAACACAGATCACAATTACGCAAAGGTAATCACAAAAACGTTCATTTACAAAATTCATATAATAAGTATGGAGAAAAGTATTTTAAATTTATGGTATTAGAAGAATGTGAAAAGATTCAAGATACTTTAAATTTTGTGGAACAAAAATGGATAGATTCTGACGGTGACTACAATATTTGTCCAATAGCAAATAGAAGAACATATACTAAAATGCCAGAATGGTTAAAAAATAAATTGAAAAAAATTAATACTGGTAGAATATGTACAGAACAAACAAGGAAAAGAATATCTAACGCTTTAAAAGGTCGTAAACCATCCAAACAACATTTAGAAAATCAGTCTAAAGGTAGAAAAGGAAAAGGAATAAAAGCTGTAGATCAATATGATTTAAATGGAAATTATATAAGAACTTTTCCGTCACTTACAGAAGCTGGAAAATATGTTCGTGGTTCATACGTTTGCATAAATTTGTGTTGTAAAGGCAAAATACATTCCGCATATAATTTCTTATGGAAATACAATAAAGATACAAGAAATATTTTTAATGTTGTTAAACCTTTAGATAATACTAGAAACAAAAGAATAGTATACCAAATAGATAAGTGTACCAATGCTATAATTAACGAATTTTCATCAATAAAAGAAGCCGCAATAGCTATGGGTAATTTATCTAATCGTTCTACTATAAATCGTTGTTGCTTAGGCTCTAATAAAACAGCATTTGGATTTAAATGGAAATATAAAAATGATAACAAAACTAACATCAGTTAAAACTGCAATAGCTAAAGTAATAGCAGACCTGAGATTGCAAGAAGATGATATCCTAATATCAGATATGGTAGAGTGGGTAGGAGAAGCTATGGAAAAAATTGGTGCAGTACAGCAATTTGAGCGAGTTGTATCTGGTGTGAATGGTGCACCAATTATAAAGATTGATTGTCACCAAGCTCAATTACCTTGTAATCTTCATAAATTACATCAAGTAGCATACTCTTTTAATTGTGATGGACCTTGGTTTCCTATGAGGAAAGCCACAGGTTCATTTGCTGCTTGGGGTTGTGAAGACTGCAAGAAATGCTGTGATAAACCAGAAATGCTAGTTAAAGATGAAGTATTAGTAGATTTAGTAGTAGACTTATACGGTAATATAGATAAAACAGAAGCATTAGAAATGCTAAATACCAATGAGAATATGAAGACTATCTTACGTAATCTTATAAATACTCATACTGTTAATATTGACTATATTAGAGGTAATACTAGCGTTAATCCTAACTGGGATTTACAATACAGTATTAAACCTGGTTACATTATGACGAATGTTCCTTGTGGTTATTTAAAGCTGTCTTACAGTGCTATTATTACTGATGAGGATGGCTATCCTATGGTACCAGATAATATCTCTTACTTGGAAGCAATATATTGGTATATTACTCAGAAGATTGCTTTTCAGAAATATATAAGAGGAGAATGGAACGAACGTATGTATGCAAATATGAGAAACTCCTGGAACTACTACTGTAAACAGGCATATGCAGAAGCAATGCTTCCTAATGAAGATGAGATGGAGTCTATTAAACATACATGGAATAAGATTTATCCAGAGTATCATGATCACAGTTCCTTCTATAGTCATACTGGTTCAATACAACACATTTATAATGCTAATAGATAATGAATGCACAAAGACAAACAAATACTTTCCAGAAAGGAATGAACTGTGATCTAGACTATTCAGTTATAGACTCAGGACAATATCAATGGGCAGAAAATATACGTATTATTGCCAATGATAATAGTTCTACTGGAGTAATGCAGAATATTGAAGGCGTACGTAAGCTCAATCCTACATTGACATTGAATGGTGAAACAATAGTCCATACAAATACAATTAGGGATTGGGCAATTGTGTTTACTAAGAAAGGTAGTAACTTCAATATCTATAGATACGATTTTGGTGCATCTGAAACTGAACCTATAGTGACTACAGTAGCATCCAATGTAGCATTGGATATTCCTATTATAGATGGTCATTATGCCGTTAGTAGTGTTTGTAAATGGGAATCTGACGATTTAGTTAAAATATATTGGTGTGATGGAGTACATCAGATTAGAGTATTAAATGTAGCCACAACTCATCCTAATCTTAATGTAGACTCTTTAAACATATCACCAAAGAGTCAATTACCACCTTTATTCTTTAAAGGTTTAGGTACAGGTGGATTAAAAGCCGGTAAGTATCAATATTGCTATCAACTATTTAATCCCAGAACATCTGAAACGTCTATATCTGTTTTATCTCCAATTATTACAGTATCTAGAAGTTTAGAAAATACTAATAGCCAAGATATCTATGGTAGTTCTAAAGAAGAGACTACCAACAGATCCATTAAGCTACAGACTACTGTGGATACTAATTCTTTTAGTAGAGCTAGAATAATTTCTATATATTACTCTAGTAATACTGCAGAACCAGTAATCACAGTGATAGATGAAATAAGTATTTCGAATAATACTTTAGTTTATGAAGATAAAGGTGGTTCAGTTATTGATGAGCTTACTCTAGAAGAATTCAATGGTTTAAGTACTTATTTGTTTACTCCCAAAGTAATAGAATCTAAAGACAATATGTTATTTGCTGCTAATATCACTGAACAGACTTGGGATATTAGTGATGATGAATTTGATGCTAGAGCATATAGATGTAATAAGAATGGTCAAATATTATTAACTTCTACATCTGGACAAGATTCTATAACATTCTCTACTTCAGAAATAAGTACTAAAGATATACCAACTAATCACGACTGTATTTGTCCTGCAAACTATGATGATACTAGTCAGTATTTATATGCTCCAGATGCTACAGGTAAGTATGTATATGGTGGTATAGGTAAAAATATTTCATATAGATTTATAAAAACAAATCTAATTGAAAGTGATGCCCCTACATCTAGAACAGGTTTCGCTGAAGATTCTTTCTCATTAAACTCTAAAGCACGTTCTACATCTACTCTAGATTTATACAATATTGAGGAAGACGGTTCCTGGTCAGATGCAGGGTCTTTATCTTTTGCTGATGCTACTGCTAAGGTATTAAACTATAGTAATAGTGAAGTAGAATCAATGGCAAGGGGTTATATGAGAGATGAAATATATCGTTTTGCTATTGTATTCTACAATGAAGAAAATGTAGCATCTTCTGCACACTGGATTGCAGATATAAGAATGCCTAAAGCTAGTGCACCTGGTTACAACATCTTTACTTCAGGTATGCGAGTAGATATTGGTGGTAGTACTACTAATAGTCTAGAAGTAGTTACACATCCATTAGGTGTACAATTCACAATTAATATACCAAGTGATTTAATCCAAAGTAAGAAGATTACTGGTTATGAGATTGTAAGATGTGAAAGAACTATTTCAGATAGAACAATATTGATGCAAGGAGCTGTTAGTTGTGTTTGTAATTATGATAATACAAATCAATTAACTGCTTTTCCATATCTTACTTATTCTACTTCTCACGGTATGGTGTCACAAAATAATAAATATGCACATGCTTTTGACTTTAGTAGTCAGAATGCTAATGAATATTTCTTATTTATTTCACCAGAAATATGTGTCAATAGAACAAATGCATCTGAAGTAACAGGCAGAGCTACAGAGATTAAAGGTATATATAGACTAAGATCTTCAATATCTCCTGATGAATCTATGGGTAATGGTACTCCTGCGAATGATAAGGTTGTACCCAACGGTGATAAAGTCAAAGTATTAGTTGGGGCAAAAGCTTCAAAACATGATTTAAAGAATATAACCTCAAATACTTCTACTAGTTGGGCTAAGAATAGTGGTTGGGCTTATACTTCAGTTACAGCTATAGGTGATTCTATAAAACAATCTACTGCAAATAATGCAATTTATATGGGTGCAGAATCATGGTATGATGCCACTTTAGCTAAGTATTACAATAAAGTTACTACAGGGGGATATAATTCAGCATCAATTCAAGACATTACAATTGCTACTAATACAGATCCCTTTGACTTAGATGACGATGCATGGAGAACTAAAGCTACCAATGTAGGTAGCATGGTATACTATAACTGGGTATACGGAGATACATCTAAGGCTAGTGATTATGATGATAATAATGTTAGGAAGGTTGGACCTCATGGGGTATGTGCAATATTCCAGAGTACAGATATGACTTCTCGTAATACTATGGTTGGTGAAGTACCAGAATTAGCTGCCGGACCAGAAAGTGCTAATGCAATTCTCATTGCTAATTTAAGACAATCTGTAACACCTTATGGTGGCAATAGTTATGCTACAAGACAGAACTCTGTATATATAGGTACTGGGTCTTATGTCAATGTAAAAGACAATAGTAATACTAAAGTAAATGTATTCGGTGGTGATACGTACGTTGGTGTATTAGATTATGCTAACTGTATGTTTGCATATCATAACGCTAGTGATAACTATGAACAACCAGATAATGAAAGAATTAGAGCATATAATGGTGCTTATATACCATTAGAGTCTTCTATTAATCTTTCATTGAGAACTGATACTGTAGGTACAGCTAAAACCTATGAATCTGGTACAGGCTATGCAAACCATTTTGTAGAGAATGATATTGTACAAGTAGGTTCTATATATGTTCAGAATACGCCATTATATGCTTATAATGATGCTTATTCTGCTCAACCTAGAGCTAAAAACTATGTTAGTAAATCAATCTATAGTATAGATAATTTACATACAGATACTAGGGTAATGAACTCAGAACCTAAAACTAACTTGGAAGTAACCGATTCATGGACTAAATTTAGAGTTGCCAATTACTTAGATGTTGATACCAGATTTGGTTCTATAAATAATTTAAAGTTATTTAAGAATAACTTGTTGTTCTGGCAAACTGACGCTTTTGGCACACTTGCTGTAAATGAACGTTCTCTTATCCAAGATAATAATGTAGGTGCGCTTACGTTAGGTACAGGAGGTGTATTAACTAGGTTTGATTACTTTACTACTAAGAATGGTTCTAAAGAGAATCAATTAAGAACTGCAACACAATCAGATAGTACAGTATATTGGTATGATGCTGATAGAAATGAAATATGTGGTTTTGATAATCAATTACGTACGGTATCTAAATTAAAAGGTGTACAATCTTATTTACACGATAATAAGGATATAATTACAAATGATCCTATATCTGTATATGATAAGAAATACAATGAAGTTCTTCTTACTCTAGAAGATAAGACTTTAGTGTTTAATGAACAAGTTGGAGCTTTTACTTCATTCTATACTTATAGACCTGATTGGTATGCTGAATTTACAGATAAATTAATGATATACAAGAATTTAGCTGTATATAAGTATAATTCAGGTAATGAATTAGATATGTTTACTGGCAAAGATAAAATATCTTATGTTAGATTTATAGTAAATGATAAGTACCCTCAAACTAAAACATTTGATAATGTTGAATATGGTGGTGACTTTACTTACGATACTAACTTTGATAACATCTACTTTGAAACTAAAAGACAAACTAGTTTTACTCTTACTCAAGATGATATAGATTATAGAGAAGATACTTACAAGTTCTGTATTCCTCGCAGTAGTAGAGAATTAAATGAAGCGGAAGAATTAGTAAACAAATCTTATAGAGATAGAATGAAAGGGAAATATTTAATCTGTCATTATAAGTATAATTGTAATGGTGGTAATACGTTTAAAGTTCCTTATATTAGTACAGCATACAGATATTCATTGATATAATATGAAAAAGAAAATAAATAAAAAGAAAGTTCCAGCTTATGCTTTTGGTATAGATCAAGGTTTAGAGGTTGCTTCTATATTGGGAGCTGGTTTACAAGGCTTTACAGAAGAAGGATCTGGTGCAGATATTGCTGGCAGTACTCTAGGGGGTGCTGCCAAAGGTGCTTCTGTAGGCTCTGCTATTCTTCCTGGTATTGGTACAGCTGTAGGTGGAGTTGTAGGTGGTGTTGGCAACCTTGTATCAAGTATCTTTAGAAAGAATGCAATTAATAAACAGAAGCGTATTAAAGCAAATGCTAAAGAAATAGCAATGGGGAAAGGTAATGCAGCTACACTTGAACAAAAATATTGGGATGATAATTCTTTAGCTTATACTTTTGAAAATGGTGGTATATTACCAGATTTAGCTTATGTAGATAATAATGAAGTAATAAGAGATGACTTTGGTAATATTGAACAAGTACCTAATAGTAAACCAGGTACAGATAATCATTTAATAGATGCTTCTAATCTTGAATCTGTTTTATCTGATAGAATTAAGAGACCTGGTACAAATAGAACATTTGCACAAGAAGGTGAAAAACTTACTAAAATGACGAAAAAGAGTAAAGGTAATGACATATTTGCTAAGAATACCGATATGTTAAATAAAAGAAATGCAAATGCAATGTATGAACAATTGCTTACAGAGCAAGAAGCAGTTAAAGCTAAGAAAGGTATTAAGCCTAAAGTAAAAGGAATACCTGCATATGCAGATGGTAAAGGTGATTGGACTAGACGATTAGGCAAATCTATTGCTAATTTTTTAACCTCTCCAGTACAAGGTACAGCAGTTAATAGTGCTCTTACAAATGCTTTTAATAACACAGGTAATAAAGCTGGTTTAGGCGCAACTAAGAACTCTAATTGGGATGCTCCAGTAATGAATTACTTGAATGGGATTAATTGGACAGAAAACCTTGTACCTAAATCTGGTCCAGCACCTGGTAGAACTTATGTATATAATAACGATCCAGTAGATAATAGTGTTGATGCTATTACTGGTGAAACAATTCCTGTAGGTGTAAATGAACCTATATACGATTTGCCTGAAGTACCATTTCCTGATGCAGCACCTATAACAAAGGTTAAATCTGTTAGGAAACATACCCCAGCAAGTAAGTCTGCTAAAGCCACTAACTCTCTTAATCAAGCTCCTTTACTGGATATTGAAGATTTCAATCCATCTTTAGCATCTGATCCTATTTATGCTCCATTGTTAAATATTGAAGATTTCAATCCCACATTAACACCAGATGAGATTAAAACACCTAGTAAGTCTTCATCTAACTTTAGCAGTCTGTCTGGTTTATCTCCTATACTGTATAATTGGATTCAAAGTAGACGTAGACCTGAAACAGAAGATCAAGTCCTTAATCCTTACTCTGGAGCTATTAATAGAGCTATGGCTAGTCGTAGACTTAACATAGAGCCTACTCTTGCGGCTAACAGAAGATCTAGAGCGATTGCTCGTAATAACATGGCTAGACTTAATCCTAATACTGGTATGAATTTAGCATATGGAAATCAATTAGCTACTGGGGAATATGCTCAGAATGCTTCAGTATATGCCAATAGGGATAATGCAAATAATCAATACTTGGGTGAATACGCAAATATGATGAACAATTTAGGTCAACAATACATACAGAATACTGTACTTACTAATGACTTAAATGCTCGTAATAGAGCTGCTGCAAGAAACTTTGGTGCTACTGCTGCTGGTCAATTGGGTCAATGGTCTCAGACTAAAGAAAAGATGCGCAATGAAGCTGCTAGAGACGCTATGATCTATCCTTATTTAAGAAATTTCTTAGCATACGGTAACCCTGGTGAATTAATAGCAGATATGGATAATATGTATTACAATAATAGAAAGGGTAAGAAAAATGGTTAATAGATATGATAATCCAGCACAAGCTCAATTTATAGATACATATGCTCCACTACCTTTCCAACAACTGTATACACTTGGCAAGGATGCAAACGCTAGAGTAGATAAAGCTATTTCAGACTTATCTGGAGCGTTAGATAAATGGTCTGACTTCAGATCTCCTTCTTTAAAGGATATGCAAACCTGGTATGATGAAACTCTTGGTAAAGCTAAACCAATTATCGATAAATTGTCTCAGAATATTGATTTACTTAAGACTCCAGAAGGTAGAGCTCAGATTAATTCTATCATCAATAATGTAGATAGACTTAAATTATCTACTTTACTCCAGAGTAAAGAAGGAATGGAGCAGAGAATGAAGTTTAATCAACAGTTAGCTGCTGCTGGTAAATTTAATGAGATGTGGCATAATGTAGACTTTGCAAACTATGATAGTACAAAATCAGGTATTTTCAACGATATTGCTCCTTTAGCATATAAAGATATTAGAGAATTAGCAGATCCTTATTATGCTAAATTACAGAAAGGTTTCCTGTATACTGATGGTAATTATGACTATTTCGGTAACACACGTGGCGATATTGAGAAAGTAGCAGATGCTCACCTGAACGATATAGTAAACACTCCAGAGGCTCAAAAGCATATGGAAGTTTATAAAAGGAATACTGGAGCAAGTGATGCTGAAGCAATTCAATGGTTAAGAAATTCTATTGTAGAATCTAATATTGATAGAACTATTAGACCTACTAGAGAAGTTAATCCTTTTTCTTTACTTTCTGCTAGAGCTGCTGCTACAAAGAAAGCATCTGGAGAAGAGACTATGCCAGTTCAATTCTCTACTAAACTTGCTTCTACACTGCTAAGTAAACCAGGCACAGTCAAAACTGAAGATGGTGTAACCATAAAATATAATTCTCAATTTGAAAGAGCTCAAAAGACATTTACACCTGGTAGTAAATGGCAAAAAGCCTATGTAGATAGAGTTACAGAAAGCGGTAAACAATTACCGTTAAACCGTAACAAAACTGCTAAGACAGTATGGGAAGAATTATCAACAGATATAGGTTCTCAAGCTAACTTTATCAACGATGCTGAGCTTGATAAGAATTCAGTAGTAAAGGGTATCAATGGTAGTCCTATTTACTCTGGTAATAATATATTTGGTATGATGACACAAGAGCAGTATGTTAATGCTAAGATGGGCGTACCTGTTAACAATGCTAATTGGAGTTCAGCTAGAACTAAGTTTGAACAGGATCTCATTAATAACAATATACCTAATATGGGTATTACTCCTACCAGTAAAGTATTACTTGAGAATGGTCTTCCCGGTAATGAATCATATACTCAGGAATATAAAGCATATATACCAGTAGATTATTTCTTAAACAATAAAGACATCTATAAAGACTACTTTGATACTGGTTTCTTTGGGGACGATACATCTGAAGATATTATAAAGAATGAAGACTTCCAAAAGTTTGTAAATAGTCTAAATGGTAAGATACCTAACTATAATGGCAGAATTGCTGATATTAAGAGTGTGAGAATTGCAGATGATGGTACATTTGCACCTGGTCATGAAACTCAATATAATGGGGTATACATTGAGATACCGGTTATGAAAGGGGTACTCAATAATGAACAAACAAGAGAAAGAGCAAATCTTGAAGAGTTCCAATATAGCAAATTAGGTTCTAAAGGTAATATAAATTATAGACAAAGTAATGAAGATTTGATCTATGGAGAAAACTAAAAACAACAGTGGTGTTCCATTGGCAATAGAGCTTCGCAAGAAGAATTATGAAGATTATTTAGGTGCTTCTAACGGTACTGTAAACCCTGAAGTAGGTAGTACTATTAGTCCTCATGAAATACTTAGAGATCTTGCTAGTTATCAGAAAGATTCTTATAAGCCAGCTCTAGATACTGATGACACATTAGACGAATCTCGTAATAATCTTAGTACATATGATTTAATAACTAACTCTGTGGCAGCTTCTTTACGTGCTATGAACGAAGCACAATTGGCTAATACTCAGGGTATACTTAGACGTGAAGTATTACCACAGATGGATAGAATTAAATCGAACATTAATTTGTTTGAAACTTATAATGGTTTAGTGAGTCAAAGAAATAACTTGCTAAACCATTTAGCAGTTTCACAAGATGACGCCGAGATATCACAGATTCAGAATGAATTGAGCAATATAGATAGTAACTTGTATAACACTAGAGAAGCATTAATGTCTCTAGGTGTATCTCCTGATATGAGCAATATTTCTGATATCAGAGAAAAGCAAGAAGCAGACTTAAAGTCCTATCAGAATAAAGCTAATGAACTCTATGCAGATATTGAAACAGATGAAGCTGATATTGAAAGATATAAAGTAGATTCTAGATTTGAACAAGCTATGAGTGAGAATCAAGAGTTTAAGTGGACAGAGCCAAGTAAATGGATATATACTGTACCACAAGCTGTAGGTTCTTCTTCATCCGCATGGTTGTGGCAAGTAGCTCCATATGCTTCTACTGCTCTTAGATCTGTCTTCAAAAAGGCAATCTCTAAAGCAGCTATAGGGGCAGCTTCAGGTGCTATAGCAGGTAGTGTTGTACCTGGTGCTGGTACTGCTGCAGGTGGTACTGTTGGTGGTGTAGCTGCTGGTACAGTAGGTGCTATATCAGCTGCTTTAGACGTAGCTAATGCTGGTATGTTACTTTATTCTAACTATAAGCAAGCTGAAAATGAAGCTAACGCTAATGTTGCAGATGATTATAGAGATAGAGTAACTCAGTTAATTACTAGTACAGGTTTAACTATTTCCAACATTGCAGATGAAGCTCGTGCAAACGGTCTAGATGAAAGATATGCAAGGTTATCTGACGATAAGATATTTGAAAAGATATTAGATGGTCAGATTGAATCTACTAATCCTATCTTAGCAGAAGCTCAGATACAAGCAAGACAAGGTTTAGATAGAGATTTTGCTCAAAATATGTCAATTACCTACGCATCTAATTTAGCTAGTGATGTTATCATGCTACCATACTTTGGTAAAATTGCTGATGGTTGGTTAGGTAAGACTATAAAGAAAGGTGCTTTATTATCAGACCCTATTGAAGCAATAGGTGATAAAGCTGCTGATGCTGCTAAAAAGACTCTATCTAAGTATACATTAGGTAGAAATGCTATAGATAAAGCAACTAGAAGTTGGGCTAGTAGAGCTGCTAAAGCTGCTTATATAGGCGGTGATTTAGCAGTGCGTAATCTTGCTACTTCTTTTAATGAAGCATTAGAAGAGGGCGCACAATATACTACTGGCGCAGCTTATAAAAGAGGTGACTTTGATGATAGTGATTTGAATCTAGAAGGATTAGCTTCATCTCTGTTTGGTGCTTATAAAGAAAAAGGTAGAACCCTTGCAAATATACTTGGTAGTCCTTTTGGTTACCAGGATGCTTTGTATGAGAACGACAGTGAGTACTGGAATAATGTAAAGCTTGGTGCAGCTGCTAGTCTTTTATCCCCTATGCAAGTAGGTGTAAATGCTCGAGGAGCATACTCCTTGTATAAGGAAACTAAAGGGATGGATAAAGTAAATGAACTTGCTGTAGGTGAGATCAATACTAAAGAAGATATGTCTAAAGCAGTTACCTATGCTAGTGGCAAGTTTAAAGGTGTTGAATCTGAAGTAGTTAATGCATGGGCTAATCTAGCTGAAGGACCTACAGAGAATCTACCAGAAGGTTTTACAAGTGATGATGCTTTAGAAGAAGCACAGTTTGCATCTCGTGTATTTACTGTGGCTAAATCTGATAGGATGAAAGATCTAGCTGAAAATTTAGGTATCGAACAGAATACTGAAGAGTTTGGTAATCTAGTAGGTTTATATATGCAAGCTGAGAAAGATTTTAAGGCTTCATTAGAAGACCTTACAGATAAGAATCAGCAACTTACTAATAGAGCTCAAGCACTTAATTCAAATGCAGCATTAGCTACTCAGATGGAGAAAGCTGTAGATAATGCATTTAACACAATAAACGATAATGCTCAATCTACAGATCAAATAGTATCTAAAGATGAGATTAGAGAACTATTTAAATTACAAGAACAGCAGAGAGTATTAGATAATATGCTCAGTGAGGTTAATAATGCTGTAGAAATAGTTAAATCAACATCTAACCCTGCTGAATTACGAGGTAACGAGTATACTTTAGCTAAACTAGAAGATATGCGTTACAGACTCCAAGCAAGAAAGAAGTCTATAGATAAAGCAATGCCATCCTGGTATAAGAACTATACTGGTGATAAGACATTATTAAATAACCAGGTGGCATCTGTTGGTGCTTTCAATGAAGTTACTGAATATGAGAATGCTATAGAAGATAGATTATTCTCAGAAATTAACGCTGAAAGAAACCAGGAAATTTATAATGCTTTCAATGGTATTGAGAATGGTGCTAAAATAACCCCTACAGAGGCTTCACAACGTGCTGATATCATTACTGAGGCTAAGGAAAAGAAAACGCCTAAAAAGCGTAGAAACCTTAAATTAAAGGCTTTACGTAACATTCATAATGCTCAGGGTGAAAAGCTCATTGATGAAATGCTTGAGCTTTATCAAGCTAAGAAAGAACAGAGCAGAGAGATGATGGAAGGAACTACTGGTGTTACTGAACAACAAACTGTTAATAAGCCTGTAGTACCATCTAAACCTGTTACAGTACCCACTGGTACAGTTACAGAACAACCTGCTCCTACTGTAGAACAAGTTAAACCGGTCACCCCCACTAAACCTATCAAACCGGTTAAGCCAAGTAAACCTAGAAGAACCATAAGTGCTAGTGAGCTGGATGAAGCAGATGCAGCTTTAATAGCTGCTGCAGAAGGTCAAGATATAGGCTTAGGTACACCTACTGTTCAACCCGCTGCTACTGCTGCTCCTTCTTCTATAGATACAACAGATACAGAAAAGGAAAAACCTGTAGTAAATAATGACATATTAAGTTCTGATGAAGATCCTTTTGCAGGTGGTTTTGGTGATCCTACAGGTGAAGGTGTATTTGATGAAAGAGGTGGTGAAGCAGTAGAAGTATCTAAACCTAGTAAAGCAGCAAAAGCTAAACAAGATGCTCAGGATGCTAAAGCTAAGTTCAATAAGTCCGTTCAAGATTTCTTTGATTTACTTGACGACAATAGTGTGGGCTTTGCCTTTGACCCAGCAGCAAATGCTGAGAAACAAGCAAAGATATTTGTTGCTTTCTTAAAATTATTAGGTAATGCGTTTAATTTAGGTGCATACAAATTTAAAGAAGTAGCCCTGAATATGTATGAGGCTATTGGTAACAATAGGGAAAAGTTAACTACTCACTTTGATTCTATTAAAGGTGCTTATACTACTGCTTATTATCAGATGCCAGAGGAAGATAGAGCTAGAATGAGTTCTCCTCAAGAAGTTGCTGCTATTACTGTGGATGATCTCTTTGATACACCCGTGAGTGATCTTACAGAAAGTCAAGTAGAAGAAGCTACCCAAGCTGGCGTATTACCAACTCCACAAGCTCCAGAAGCCATTCCAACAGATGCGATTACCGATAATGAATTAAAGGACTTTTCAGAAGATAGTAGATTAGGTATCCTCAATACCTTTCACTATAAACACGATGCTCAATTAAGCGAAACAATAACTTTTGCAAATGGTAATCGAGTAACATTCTCACTTAATACAGAATTACCAGAGTTATTCCGTACTAGATTAAGTGACTTGTCATTTGAATATTCTGTAGCACCTTTTATACACTATAAGACCAATAGTACTAAAGTAAAATGGAACAATCCAGCTACATATGATTGGGCTAGGGTAGGTATGATAATTACAGATAGTAAAACTGGTAAGAAATACTGGTTAGCTATGCGTAGTCCTAATAATCTTAGAGTAGGAGATACTAGTGAAGAATATGATGCTCTAATAACTGATCTTAGGGCTGCACGTGCTGATATTATATCTAGATTTGTTGTGAAAGATTCTAATGGCAATCTTACTAATGCAATAGATTATAATATCAAAGTAACTCCTACACGTACATTAATACATAATGCAGTAGAAGGTATTAGTAAATATGCTCCTATTAATGATGCTAAGTTCAATAATATCTTACAGTTAAGTACTAACTTAGATGAAGAACTTGATAACTTTGGTTACAGCACTGGCGTAAGATCTGCTGAAACTATATATACTATACACGGTGATAATACTGGTTTTACTGGTACTACTTCAGGTGGTGTATATTATATTATAGCTGGCAACAAACGTTTATCAGGTAGACCATTACCATTAAAGATTAGCACAGTAAGTTATAACAACTTAGAAGAACTAGCTAATCTATTATCTACTATTGTGTTTAAGTCTGGGTTCTCAAGCTATGATAAGATAGGTAATACAGATCTTATTGGCTCTGACTTAATCAAGTTATTCTTGAATTATGGAGAAGCTACCCAAGTAAAAGATAATAGTGACATTAGTGATGCTGCTGCTAAAAACTTACGTAATAAGCAGTTATATGTAGATAACAGTGGTGTAGTAGGTAAATTAGTATATGGTAATAATAGCACCTCAATTGCTGGCTTAACATCAGACCAGAGAGATAAAGAGAGAAAAGCTTTTGTAGATTGGCTTATGAAAGAAGGTTCTATGCCCTTTAAGGTACCTTCAAAGAACAATGATGTTGTGTCAGTAGACATGAAGCTTAGAGATCTGTTTCAAGGAAGATTAGCAAGTAGTGTAGAAAAGGCTAATGGTAGATTAGAATTAGTGCCTGGCGTAGTATTTACTAAAGATGACTTAGATCATTCTTTATTAGCATGGATGATTAAGAATGGTATGTTAAAATCTAATCTTAATACAGAGAGATATGAAAGACCATTCGTCATTGCTGATGGTATTACTCAGGATGCTCCAACTAATATTCCTAATTCTACAGCTGTTCCAACAGTAAGTGAACCTCAAGTTGAACAACCTACAGTAGAAGAGAAACCTGCTCCTACTCGCAAACGTCGTACATTCCGCGATCTTAATACATTTGGTGGTAGTGAAACTGAAGTAAGAGTAAACTTTACTCCTAAGAAGACATATACTTCTAAAGAAAAGATGAATAAGGTTCAAGCACGTAACTTCTTGAAAGAGAAGTTAGGTATGTCTGATGCTGAAATTGATATAATTGACGTAGCAGTATCTTCTGATATGCCGGCTACAGCATTATCTCATATGACACAAGATGCTATTCATCTTTACTCTAGTGACCCAGCTGGTGTTGAATACCATGAAGCATATCATAGGGTATCTCTATTGTTAATGTCCGAACAGCAGCGTAATAAAGTATATGATTCTTACAGAGCCTCTCATGAAAATATGAAAAATGCTTCTAACAAACAAGTTGAAGAAGCATTGGCTGAAGACTTTAGAAAGTATATGCTTGAAATTGTACCTTCTAAGGTTTATAGAATTACTAAATGGTTTAATAAGCTTATAGATTTTGTATACTCCTTAGTAGGTAAAATAAGACCTACGAGCATCTTTAGAGGTATATATGAAGGTAAATATGCTAATGTACCTGTAACACAAGAAGCTAAGGATAGATTTGTAGCAGCTTATGGTGATCGGGTTAATTTCACACAGCATGGTCATGAATTTCAGAATATTAAATCTCTTGATAGTTATTTCCAGGCTGTAGATTACTTTACTACGTCTTATATTAGCCAGTCTATGACTACTGAAGATATAGTAGATGACTTATCTAGAATTAACATAGACTACAACGATATGAGAGAATTCTTAGAAGATCTTTCATATGATGAAGCTGCTACACCTGAACAGAGAGCTGCTGCTAAAGAACTGTTTGATAATTTTAGTATATTCAAACAGGATGTACAATCAAAGTTAGCAGAGTTAAGCTTAAAGCAAATCAAGGAAGAGCAAGAGTATGAAGAAACAGAAGAACGTGATGGTGGTGAAATAGAAAAGGATAACTTTGATAAATATGATAAAGCATCTTATGAAGTATCCATTCTACACAACATTAGACCAGCTGTTAAACTGTTTCTATCTTCAATAGAAGATCGTGTATATAACACTGCTACCAAAACATATACTAGGGATATTAATCCTGAAACAGGTATTCCACGTGTAACTCCATTTATGGCAGCTTGGCGTAGAATTGTAGATAAGCTATTTGATGAAGATAGTTATGGTGGCTTAATACGTAAAGCTGCTCAATTATCTAAAACAGATCCTTTCTTTGCTTCTGTATATAATAGATTATCTAAGATAAAAGACTCTAACTTACAGACACAGATATTCCAAACTATTACTGGATTTAGACATAATTTCCTTACTGTAGGATATCAAGATGTGGGTACTAATGAGGTAATGTACATATCTAACTTAGGTGGTAGTGTAAATGTACGTAATGGTAAGCGTATTGTAAGTGACTGGAATAGAAATTTCTATAACAGTGAATTTATGATAACTGATGAGCAGGGTAATAGAAAACCTGATATGGCTAAACTTAAAGAATTAAGAGATGAACTCACTAAAGCTACAAATGAATTAGCTAAGTTGACAGATTCATCTACTAATGAAGATCTTAGTCAGGCATTATATAAATTACTAGATATTTATAATAAAATAGGTATTTCTATTACTTATGATACTTTGTTCCAAGCAATTGTAGATAAAGTATCAGCTATCAATTCTGTTAACAAGCCTACTATATTACAGGCAGCTAAGGACTTATTAACAAGTAATAGAGATGGTAGTTTAGCTAAAGCTATACCTGAAATATTACGTAGACCAGTAAAAGATAAACCATCTGACCGTATTAAACGTACTGCTGATGCTATCTTTACTGGGGAAAATAGCATACTTAACTTAGCTATTGTACACTATCAATTGAATAACAATAACCTTGAAGAAAAGGTATTAGGTCCAAAAAACACTACAGTTTATCCTCTATCTAAACACAACTATATTACTCTAGAAATAAAGAAATTGAATAACGATAGATCTTACGTTAATAAACTGTTAAAGTGTCCTATCAATAGTTCTTCTATAGTGTATAATCAGTTAAAGAGTAACCCTAATACTCGTCTTACTGTAGGTACATTGCTTAACATTACGGAATATAATTCTGGTAATACAGGTACAGATTATCAATCTGCTCCTAAAGTAGAAACATTCATTTCTAAATTTACATTATCTGAGAATGATATATTGGTACTTCCTACTATGTCTGACAAAAAGACATATATGCCTATACAAGGTCTTAGACTGTTTAAAGACCGTACAATGGAGATTGTACCTTTGGATGGTGAACTTAGTATTAGGATGTCTAAAGATGTAATAGAGCAGTTCTATAAGTATTATAAGAGTGAATATGATGCTATACTACAGTATCGTAGAATGAAATTAGCAGAAGACCAAATAGACGATGCTAATAGACCTACTATGTACTTTGGTAAGAAAGGAAAGGATACTGGTAAAGGTGGTAAGTTCCGTATTGCTCGTGGTGTATGGCATACTGATGAAAACGGTAATACTAACTATATAGACTTTAATAGCTTAAGTGATCAAGAGTTAATGGATACTTTCAATAATGTTGCTCAATTGAAAGAAGACATTAATACTACTCTTATTCATAGAGCTGATGAACAGTTAAAATATGTACAGAAATTAGGTTTAATTGAGCAAAAGAAATCAGGATTATGGTCTAATAAGTTCTTACCTGTTTCATCTATAAATGAAAGAAGTAATAACTATGCTAATACTTATGCTCAGTTATCAGGTTCTCAGAATAAAATGTTAAGAGAGAATCTTGCTATTATGGATGCTATTTGGACATTTACTGTTAATCATTTTGTTTCAATGTTTGAAACAGAAAAAGTAATATACAAAGATGTAGCATTCTTTAAGAACTATCCTGATGTATCTAAACGTCTTGCTGGTACGCTATCAACTGGTGATAGACCTAGATTGGACTTTACAGATCCTAATCATATTATGAATAGAATATCTAGGTATAAGAATGGCAGATACAATGTGGCTGGTCTGAAAGATATCGAAACACACACTAATCAACCTAAAGAACTTTACAAAGCTATTTACAGAGCTTATGTAAGAGAACTTATGGAGAATGATGGTAATTACACTAAAGAATTCATAGATAATGTATTTGAATCTGATGATTTATTTAGTCACGAAGATATACCCCAGGCTATTAAAGATAAAGCTAAAACTAGTACAGAGCGAGATTTAAAACTATATGGTGATATTACTATGGATAAAGAGGGTAATATTACTATAAATACAGAAGACAATCCTATTAACCAAGCAGATGCTTCTGTATATTGTTCTCCTACTATGTATAAAGCCATTCTTGCTACACAAGGCTTATTAGATGCTGAAACTGAAGCTGCTATTGATTATGTAGAAGAACATGCTGATGATCTTGGTGATGTACGTAAATATATAAATACCCTAGCAGCAGTAATGTCACCAAAGAAGATGGTTTACTTTGGTAATGAAATACTTGAACCATTACAAGGTGAATTCATAAATATGCCTATCTTTAATAAGATGGCTATCTTCCCTCTGTTTAAAGTATTAGCAACTGGAGACTTAAAAGCACTGTATGATAGAATGAATGATACTACCGATCCTATTGATATGTTTACTACTAAATCAGCAGTGAAAGTAGGTAATATTGTTGAATATGATTTCTATACAGATACTTCTCAGTCTCAAATATCTGAAGAATTTACTAAGGATGAAAACGGTTCTTATAACAAACCCATTACTTTTAGACAACAGAGCTTTGGTAACTTATTAAATCAGATGCCTATTGAAGCTCACGAAGCAGAAAAGCGTATGTTGGTAACACAGGCTATGAAAACTGTATATTCTAACATCAGACTTGATGGTGATTATTATTTACCAAATGGTAAGAAGCTATCTGGTCGTGAATTACGTGATTATGCTATGAGAGCTATTGATGACTTATCAGATAGAGGTTTAAATAGGCTTTTAAAGGATTTACACGCAGTTAAAAATGAAGATGGTACGTTTACCTTCAAAGACTTACAAGGTATCTCAGATTCGCTTGTAAGAGACTTAATTGCAAGTAATACTGATTCTGATATAGTAAATCAAGTTGCATTGAATGAGAATGGTGAATTTAATGTACCTATTTCAGCATCACCATTATCAAAACAACTTGTAACTAAGTTAATATCCAAAGTAAATAAAGAGACTGTAGATATTAATTTACCTGGTGGTACATTTGTACAGATGTCTTCATTTGGTATGAAATCTATAGACAAGCTTAGTCAAGCAGAAGCTAAACAAGACTATAGTAAGTACATGGTAAATGAAGGTCGTAAGCTAATGCTTAAGAATGAAAATAACTCTATGGACTGTGTGATTAGTATTAACTTACTTAAGCACATTATACCTGGTTATGACAATATGTCATTCTTAGAAGCTAGACAATGGTTAATTGATAATCATATTATTGGTGATAATGCTTCACCTTCAAGTATGGCTTATCGTGTACCAACACAGGGTATGTCTTCTATTGCTGCGCTTACTATTAGGGATGTAGTAATGTCTCAAGCAGGAGATGTTATAATACTACCTGATGAATTTACTGCAAGAACTGGTTCTGACTTCGATATTGATAAACTGTTCTTAACCCGTTATAACTATACTACAAAACGTTCTAACAAGCTTGGTAGAAATGCTACTAATACTGAAAGAGAAAATGCTTTAAAAGGGTATGATGCTTGGGCAGATGAAGTATTAGCTATTCGTAATGGAGAACCTGTTACAAGGAGAAACTCAATGAAGGCTTCTGAAGCTATAAATGAATACTTAGAAAGTAAGAATTCCAATGTACGTTACGACAATACAGATGGTAACTACAAAGTATATGAGTATGTAACTGCTAAAACTGAATATAACTTTGATAAACCTATGTCAGAGAATAGTCAAGGAGCAGTAGAGAATCTACTTATTGATACATTTATGGCTTCATTACTCGATCCTAAGAATGTACACGATACTACTAGACCTCTTGACGTACCTGTAAACATCATGAAGAAAGGTATTGTAGAAGTATATTTCCCAGATGTTAAGAATAATCAAGCTCTATTTGAATATACAGAAGCATATCAGGATAATTTAAAACAAGACTTTGCTGATAGTAAATCAGGTATTGGTCCTTTTGCTTTGAATAACCCTCATCATGTATTAGGTCAGTTGGTAGAGTTAGTAATGCAAGCACCAGAGTATATGCCTAAATTTGGTAATTTACATAGAGTATCTGGTGTAGACGATATTCATATTCTTGACTGGTTGTCTGCATTGATTAGTGCTCACGTAGACGTTGCTAAAGATAACTACATTATTAAACTGAATGTAAATACATTTACTTATAATGTTACTAATTTATTGCTAAGAAGCGGTGCTGGTAAGAACACTATGTATTTTGTATCTCAAGAGATAATGAAACGCATGGCACAGGATTACATTCAGAGTAAAGGTACTTATGCTATTGATTCTACTAAATCATTCCAGAGTAGGTATAATGAGAAAGAGAAAGCTATTCTTGAAGAGTTTACTAAGAAAGCCAATCAAGCTGCTACTAATAAAATTCAGAGAGATGCTATAACAAATCTTTTAAATAATGATAAACTTAGTTGTGATGAATTATTTGAAATACCTGAAGTTGGTAAGTTAGGTTACCTTGAGAATCTATTGCGTAAAGCTAATGAGAAAGAAAAAGATTTTGACTATTACTATGGACAACTTCTTGTATATAAGATGTATAAACAGATAGATCCTATGGCTAGAGCCTTATCAGATCTCGTTAAAGCATCACAGGTTGATACTAAGAAGTTTGGTAAAAATGCTATAGAAATGCGTCAATTCTTAGATAAAATAGCTGATGTACAGTCATCTCCTTACTTTACTCCAGAAATGATAGACAAATTCTATAAAGATACCTTCTTACAAAAGAAGATTGACAATAGTATTATATTTACTTTAAATCTATTAGGTAATATAAATATCCAGAGTAAAGATAAATATTATAATAAGTTTAGGTCTTTTGTTAATGCAAGTGGATTAGCAACTATATCTAATAAACAAGCTATTACTGCTATTACCAATGCTATAGACTCTTTCTGGAGATCAACAGCTTTATATGCTGACTCTTCTAGTCCACTTATTAATAGTATGAGAGAGCTTAATAGACTGTTTATTGGTACAGATAGTATAGCTAAGAGATTAAATAGACTGAAAAAGGATATACTTGCTGATAAAGCTAATAATGGTAATAAGTATCCTATGATATCTGTTACTAATGGTAGAATCAGTAATCTATTCCTTAACAGTATAACAGGTGTTACAGATACTACTAATAAAGGTATAGATTATATTCGCCTTGACTATTCTGATGATATTAACTCTAATGCAAGTAGACAAATACGTGAATACTGGCAAGAGTTATTAGATAGTAATGTACCAGAATTACATGATTTTGCATATGATTTAATTCGCTATGCGGTGTTTAGCGGTACAGGTATCAAACATCTTAATTCACTATTTGATTTTATTCCTCAAAGGGCTTTAGAAGAAATAGGTTACTTTGATGCAGTACGTAATATAGAAGATGATACTGTAGATTTTGATCTCTTGTTCACTAAGGAAGATATAGATGAAATCTATCGTAATAACTGGCAAAATGATACATTAGTACCTACTGTAAATCTAACAAGAAAAGGTATATATAAACTTACTGCTGTTGTTAGAGGTAAATTAACTAATGTTGCCTTTAAAGGTTCTGATAAACGAGCTTTATGTAAGAATTTAGAAGGCATATCTATTTATCATCCTTATGTTAAGGTAAGGAATAATAGATCTACTGGTAATTTTGATTTATATAAGTATATCGGTACTTTTGTAAAGGATGATGGCAAACAGATTGTTGAAAAGCCTGTATACATACTTGTTAATAAGAAAGGGTACAGAGAAGGTGGTAAAGGTATGGTAACAGAGTATTTAAGTAAATGGGTAGTTGGTGAAACAGCATCAAGATACTCTATAATACCTGGTAATAACGTTGCTCCTAGTTATTCAAATTATGGTGGTAACTTCTTAGAAGACATACCAGAATTGATTAATAATAATGTTATACCTAAACTTAATTCTCAAACCAATGATGTTACTAAAGCTGGGTTAGATGGTGTATTCCATCCAGCAAGTAGTATAGATTATATGTTTGGTCTTGATGGTAATAACAATGATATTAGATATCAATTGAATGAGGAAATGAGTGAAGATGGTGAAGTAGAACAAGCATCTGAAGTTAGACCCAATACAACTAAGACACCTATAGTTCCCACTACAAAAATAATATCTGGTGGTCAAACAGGTATAGATCGTTTAGGTTTAGAAATGGGTAAAGAATTAGGATTAGAAACAGGCGGTACTACTACTCCAGGTTACTACACTGAGAATGGACCAGATACTAGTCTACAAGAGTTTGGTGTAACTGAAATAGCTCCTGAATTACAAGCTGGTAAAAAAGGTAAAGAATTCTATTTGCCAAGAACTAGACAAAACGTCATTAATTCTGATGGAACCGTGTACTTTAGCACAGATGAAGATAGTGCTGGTAGAATTGCGACACAAAGATTTGCTAAGGCTCATAACAAACCATTTCTATTAAATCCAACTAGTCAAGAACTGGCGCAGTGGCTTGTAGATAATAACATCGGTACATTGAATGTAGCAGGTAATCGTGGCTCTAAGGTGTCTCCTGAATTTGATTCCCAAGTAAGAGAGACTATTAGAAATGCCTTTAAATCTCCTACTCAACAAAATCTATTTAATGAATTTAATAATTCTAAAGAATTTCCAACTGATGAAATGAATCATTGTATTAAAAGTTAATCATATATGAGTATAATTTGTCCTAATTTAAAAAACAAAGAAGTTGCAAGAGAATTCGAAGAATTAAAAAATGCAACAAGTGAAGCAGCGGCTTATCATATATGGTCGCTTAACAATGGTAATAGCATAGATAAGGCTCCCAATGGGGAGCCATCTAAGCTGTTTTCAGACCTTTTAGAGCATTATAATGGTGATAGAGTAGCTGCTATTCAAGCTAAGGCTAGAACTTACTCTGAGAGCTTTAAAGACTGGTTTGGGGATTGGGTTAATCCATTAAAACCTGGTGATATCGTTTTTGGTCACCCTGCAATTGGTAAAACATACTCATTGGAATCTGGTAAATATAAAGATAAAATCATCGATTGGGATGTAGAGTTCAATGAAAAACGAGACAAATGGATTGAAGACCATTCAAATACTGTTAAAGGAACTCCAGAATATAAAAAAGCTAGAAATGAGTATTTAATTTATCCAGAAAACCATCCAGATTATGTAGAGTTTCTTACAGAAGAATGGGAAAGAGTAAAAAGTAAAACTAAAAAAGAAGGTAAAATATTATTTGCTTCTCCACATAATTTGCTTAAAATGTTTCCACAAGACTTCGACAGAATTATAAATTTAAAAGACGAAGATTTTGTAAAAAGAAATATTGAAAGAGGTGGGAAAGAAAGAGAATCTAAATTATGGAAAGAAGGGATAAATAATACTATTTTAAACATTACTAACATTCCAATAGAGTATTTAAATGAAAATCAACATTTTGAAGATTATTTAAATAAATATATTGGTGTATCCAAAGTAGTAGACGAGAATGGTGAACCTTTAGTAGTGTATCATGGCACTGGTATACCTAACAAAATTGAAGAATTTAAACCTAAAAATAATAAAATATGGTTTACAAATAAAACTACAGCTCAAGCATATGCTAATTTTGACCAAGATATGCGTGATGAAATAGGATTAGACGGTTCGAATAATATATATCCTGTTTTTCTTTCTCTAAAGAATCCAAAATATTTTAATAATATTGGTTATAATACCTTAGAAAATTTTAAGTCAGCTGATAACGATGGTATAATTGCCACTAATGTTTCAGATTATGAAGGTTCTCAAGAACAAATTGTGGTTTTTAATTCAAATCAAATTAAATCAATAGATAATCAAGGTACATTCTCTACTCAGGATAATAATATATATAATCAGAAAATAGTAAATAGAGAGACTAGATTAGAAAATTTCTATAATTCCTATGTTAAGCTAAGAACTAAAACTGTAGAGAAAGCTGAGAATGAAACTGAATTACGTAAAAGACGTAGTAAACTATCGAGTAATTCAAAGTTACGTGAAACTAACCTAGATGCTATAATGCAAGAAATTCTAGGTATATACATATATGATGCGGATTACTCTACAACAGATAGTACATTAAGAGAATTAAATAATCTTTCTGAAAGTCGCTATCTAACTCTATTAAATGAGGAAATAGACAAATTAAATAGACTGTTGATACCTGTTGACTCTTTAATAGCAGCAGTTAATAACATTAACAAAGGATACAATAAACTTTCAGACTATTCTAAAGAAGTACAGGATCGTCTATTTAACATGCCTGTGTATAGGGAAGCAACAGAATTACCTGTAATAACACGAGCAAAGAGCTTAAAACAATACAATGCTTATCAAAAGATAAAATATAATAAGGAATTAAATACATTTATTTCTAATTTAAAATTAACTCAATTAAAATTAGCTGCAAGAAAGTATCATTTAGATACAATCAAGATGTTCGTTGAAGAGTATGACCGTGGTTTTGAAGACATGAAACTAAAAGTATTAGATGAATATTTATATAGAACATCACTTTTGTCTAAGAAAGCTCCAAAACTACAAGGTACATATAATTTGTTAGAGGATTTAGCAAAAGGACAATCTGAGTTGGATACTAGAAATGCTAATGAACAAATGCAAAAAATATCTAATGTTACTAACATCAAACAAGCATTAGAACTATTATCTAAAGAGTTGCCTGAATACGCTCCTTTTATAAGACATTTGCAGGAAATACCTTATTATGAAGATATATTAATAGAGATTGATTATAACTCAGAAGATTCTTTTGCTTTAACTAAAGCGGTTGGTAATACTTCCTTTAAAATTGATCCAGAAACAAACGAATACACTGCTAAGATAACTATAAATAAAGAATCTTTTGGTTATAGAACTTTGCTACACGAAATTGTACATGCTTTTAGTTCTATAGCATTAGCCGGAAGAGATGAATACGGTAATAATGAATTTGTATCTGATATAATTGCTATCATAGACCATTGTAATAAGTATTTTGAGATTCCAAAAGTATTTGGAATATTAATGCAAGATTCGTTAAATTATGGTTTTACTAATCCTCAAGAATTTATTGCTGAATTTTTTAGTAATCCTGCTTTTCAGATGTTATTAAAAGAGATACCAGCGATCGGAGAGACAGAAATAAAAGAAAAGAATATCTTTAAATCTGTAGTAGAGGCTATAACTAAGTTCTTTGCTTCATTCTTTAATAAAGAGAAGAATCTATATAATCAGATTGAACCATTAATGTATAAGATTATAGACTTTCAATCTGACTTACATAAGAATAATACGATTAAATACAATCCTAATAGGGAATACAATAGTGATAACTATACAAATAATCAAGTAATAACAAAAGTTATTTCTAATAGTAAGGATTTATTAGATAACTCTAGATCTAAAATGGCTACTGTACTTAGGGATGTTGCTAATAAAATAAACATGCAGCCAGTATCTATTGAATATACAGATAGACCATTAAATGAGATATATCCTGAAGCTACTTATTGGACACCTGCTATATACGATAGAAATACAAATAAGATTGTAGTAAATACTACTGGTGATTTTAGTAGATATGGTTCATTAGAGAATGTATTACTACACGAAATAGCTCATGCTATTACTCTAGATTCTTTAGCAGCAGATACAGAAGCAGCTAATGAACTTAGAGCTATACAGAAAGAGTATGCAGCTACTCATGAAGACCATGCTAGTAAAAATGTATATGAGTTTGCAGCTGAGCTGTTTTCTAATCCTGAAGTAATCCACAATATGCAGGATTTCCCTGCACCTACTGGTAAAAAGACTATACTACAAAGGTTAATGGATTGGTTTAAGAGATTGTTTGGTAAGAATACTACTCATGAGAATCTTATAAACAGGATAGTAGAGAATGTAATTGAATATAATGCTTATCAGACATTAGAGCATAATGAAAATACTGATGATTACATACCTTTAGCATTACCTGCTGCAAGTAAACGTGAAGAGATTGCTGCTACTAAGTTAATGTCTACTTTTGATTCTATAGTAAAGACATTAGAAATACGTACTCAATCTATGCAGTATAACCCTATTGATGATTCATTTGATAGAAGAGAAACTGTTAGAAATACAAGTGTTTTCAATAGATTAAATAATCTTTCTAATACTGTAAAGAATATTACTGATCCTAATAGTATGCTTGATGTGCTTAATGGTAGTATTGAATACATGAATAGTGTAATAGACTCATTAGCTGAAGCAGAAAAAGTTCTTGATAACATTAATGAGAAGATTGAGAATGCTAAGACGATGGGTGATGAAGCAACTACTAATAAGTATAGAGTAGCACTAGATAACTTTGGTGCTGAATATTTATATCCTCATGAAGCTAACTTGAATAATCTATATGAGACAGTATTCTCACAGGAGTTTAATGATGCTATATACGAATCACTACTTGGTACTAATGTATTTAATGATATTAGACAGACTTTAAATGCTTTAAGAGCTGAGTTCAGTTCAATTAAGATGGATAGTAGAAATAATATTGGTTGGAAGTATAAAAACACAGTTATTAGAACTCTTACTAACTTCTTAAAAGGTGAAATGGAAGAAGCGAACGATCCTCGTATAGAAAGTGCACTAATGAACTGGTTAAGTTTTGATTCTGATATCTCGGCTTATCATAAGTATGCAGGTTTACCAAATAGTACAAATAATGTTGTTATTTCTTCTGTTAGAAAGGTTATAGGTGATGTAAACAATGAAGTTCATAAGAAAGTATATCACAAGTATGCTGAACTTATGGGTTTAGCTGCTGCTACAAGAGATCACCTATTGCTGTTTGAAAGAAACTCTAAAGGTAAAAAAACAGGTTATATCATTAGAGATAGAAAGTATGGTGAATATCAAAATGATAAGTATAATTGGCGTAAGAAATGGTTAAAAGACCATAAATTAGCTAGTGTAGATGAGTTGAAACTTGATCAAAATCTATGGTTAGAATATCAGAGAGCGTATAATGACTGGAAATCTAAACATGCTGAAAGAAAATATACTCCTGAGTTCTACGATATATTTGCTAATCTTAGCATAGAAGCTAATCAAGCATTATCCGAAGTAAATATAGATATTGATAATTTGCTTAAGCCTTACTTAGATAATGTTACTAAGAAACCTAGATTTGAAAACATGTCTCAAGATGATTACGATAAGTATCAAAGACTACTTGAGAAGAAAAGGAATTTAGCTAACCCATATGATGCTCTTACAGGCGAAATAAAGCCAGAAGATAGCGTAGAGTATAAGATAGCTATGGAACTTACAGAAGCTTATGAAAAGCTCCGTAAAGGGCTTAAATCAAAGGCTAATATGGCTGCTTTCATGGCTGAGATGGAGAAAATGAGGGAAATAGAAGGATATACTCCAGATGGTAGATATACGCTGTATGAGGCTTGGTTAGAAAGAAATACGAGATGGGAATATACTCCAGAATTTGAAGCTCTTGTATCTAAACAGAATAAGAAAGATTACGGAGAGATATATGACAGACTATATCAAGCAAGAACTAATCTCTTAAAACTTTACAGAACCGATAGATACGAAGTAGATTATGTTCGTATGCCACAAGAAGTAAAAGAGAAGATTAGAGAACTTGATATAGCTATGTATAGAATCCGTCGTAAATCAGGTAAGTTAGGTGGTGGTAGAAGACTGTTTAAGTCTGAACTTAGTGATATAGCTAAAGATAATGGTGGTAAAGATGCAGTATCTCCTGATGATATATGGGTAGATGATAAAGGTGTCAAGCATTACTTCTCTTATATGACCACAGTAAAGCCAATAAATGATAAGTACATGCATAGAGTACCTAATAATAATTGGGCTGAGACATCTGAAGAATCTGCTTTCTATAATCCTAATTATGATCCTACTATACCTGAAGCTGAACAGCCTAAATTAGAGTTATATGATAACAGAAAAGATTACAATGCTGTTATGAGAAACACTAATTTATCTAAGCTTAGACAGGCTTTAATAGATACCATAGGAGAAACTAATGCTAAATTAACTCATACTAATTATCGTAATGATTACAAGTTACCACAGATACCTGGTACTATATGGAACTACATAAGTGGTAAAGGTTTAGTTACCGGAGTAAGAGATTATATGTTAGATGCTTTTGCTATTACTCCAGATGATGAATTACATGGTGTAAAGAATAAAGTAAGACCTAATGGTACTGAAATTAATATTATGCCTACTCAATATACCACTATGTTAGCAGATCCTTCTGTAGGTACTAATGATTTAGTTGGAGCAGTAATGCGTTACTATAGAATGGGCTGTAACTACGAAGCTAAAAAGAAAGTAGCTCCTCAGTTGAATTTGTTAGATGAAACTATTAAAAGAGAAGGTAAGGTAGTAAAGAGTCAAAATACTGTATCTGCCGCAAATTCTAATCTTAGTAATGTAATACATAAGTATATTTCTTATCACTTATATGGTAGACGAACCGCATTACCTGAAATTACTATAGGTAATAGTCGTATTTCATTAGATAAGATTTTTAGACACTTTGCTACATGGGGTAGAGATATAGGTTTGTCTTGGAACTTACGTTCAGCTATATCAGGTGGTGTTTCTGCATGGTCTTTTTATGCTGCTGATGCCTATATTAATAGGCATATGAATGTCCGTGATTTTACTCTTGGTAATGCTGAATTAGCTAAAGAATTGCTTACTCTTAAAACTTTAAGACAGCTTGGTAAGAATATGGGAGACAGTGATTTAGTATCTATGCTTGAATACAATGGGTTATCGTTTAATCAGGAAGAAGATATGGCTAATACCAATAGATGGAGAGTTGGTAGAATGATAACAAGAACTATAGAACCATATTCTGCATTTAAACTAATGTCTTTCTTACCTAACTCTGTGTTTATGAGAGGGATCTATAACAACTATAGATTGCTCGAATTAGAAGATGGTAATAAGCATTTTATTTCTGAGAATGATTTTCTTTATAACCATTTTCCTGAACAGTCTATAGAAGAAAAGAGAGCTATCTATAATTCTACTAAAACTACATTATGGTCAGCATATGATAAGAAAGGCGGAGTTAAGATAAAACCAGAGTATAAGAAGTATGTGACTAAAGAGTTAGAGAATGAGATAAGTAATAAGTTAGGTAATATATCAAGTCATGCAGAAGGTATGGTTGAAACTGCTGATAAATCAGGTGTACATTTACACACAGCACTTTCTACTATACTGATGTTCCGTGCTTTTCTACCGAAAAACATAGAAAATACATGGAATCCAGCATATTGGAATTACCAAACAAAGGAACTTGCTATAGGTACAGCAATGGCTTATTGGTATGGATGGCTTTACGGAGCTAATAACTGGGGTATAAAAGCAATAAGAGCTCTTACATTTAGAAATAAGGAAAGAGATATATCTGAGTTATCAGATAAATTTAATGTTAGTGAAAGTTATACAAGGAAACAAATTGAAACTTATGCTAAGAGATTTAATGCTCAGGTATTTACTTATATATTCTGGCTTACTCTATTTAATGCTTTAGGTATGATAGGTAGTACGGGACCTGATGATGATTATTGGTATCAAAATATTCTCATGCTTGAATTAAAGAAAATCTCACTTGAATCAGGTTCAAGATATAATGTTATGGATATTGCTGATATATTTAACTCAGTATCTCCATTACTACAAACTGTAGAAGATATAGGTACTGCATTCGGTCCTTGGTCTTACTTTAAAGAAAGGAAATATAAGAAGATTAAAAAGGGAGCTTTTAAAGGTCTGTATGGCTGGCAAAGAGACTTTATTAAAGTTATTCCTTGGCTTAATGCTTATTATAATATGAAGAATCCAGGAGAAAAATTACGAGACTTACAGAATCGTATTGGTGGATAAACAAAAAGGGGAGCGTTTCACAACGGTCCCCTTTCTTATTACAATTAATATTAAAACAACTAAATTACAGCGACTATTCAAAGTAACTCATATCTTCTAAACATGGGCTAATCTGAATATTTATATCTTGTTCCTCAATATAATTGAGTGTAAATACTTCATTTTTACTTTCTAAGTTTACATCTTCAAATACTATCATAGTTCTATCGGTTTTATTAGAGTCAATTGAATATACCGAAGTAAATATAAATATTTGTTTCTTTACTTCATCTGATAGTAAGTGATAATACTTATTCTCTACCAGTGATATCAATCTTCTCTGTGTTGGGTTTATTCGGAGAATAAATACTGTATGGTAATCTATTTCTCCTTTATAACGATACTTACCTATAAATAGTTTGTGATTACTAACTTTTTGTACTATATTTGTATACTCTAAGTATGATAGGCCTTTGTAGTCTATATAGATATTGTCATCTTTTATCCAATACTTTGTATACTTATACAATACAAGATTTACATATGAAGCATTAAAGAATAGAGCTATCACAGCATTCATTGTATATCTCTGATCCATCTCCCTCATAGTAATTACGAGAGTAATCCCATAAATTGTTCTGTTTGTGCCAACAGATTTGTTCGATAGTATCTGATATTAACGTAAGTTTTGCTTCAATAGATTCTGGTGTAAACTTAAATACTTTTACTTCATAACCATTATTGCTTTGTATAGCAATGATATATGTTTCATAAGTATATTCAGCAATATCTTTTTGTAATTCGTACTTAAAGTACCAATGAATAGCTAACCAATAGTAGGCTAATTGTCTACGATAGTCATACTCTTCAATAGAATGCTTAAAATTGTTTACATCAGCAGTAGTTTTTAAGTCTACTAAGATAATCTTTTTCTCTGTATGATCGATTATTAATCTATCTAACAAAGACTTACACGATAGCTGATAGTTTTGGAAAGTTTTTGGAAATTCCCAATTTATGTGAAACTCATTGTTTTGTTCACACGTATTTGGTAAGTTATATAGTAATTCGTTTGCTTTCTTATGCTTCTCAAGATTACTCTTGATTGTTTTTAACATCTGAAGATCTGCAAACGATATTACTTTCATCTCAGTTTGCCTCTCAGTCTTAAGATATTCAATATAGTTCTCTAGCTTTTTAGCCATTTCCTTGGCTTCTAAGAGCACTTTATCATTACTCTTACCTTTTGTACTATAAGCAGCTGAATAAGCCTTTATAAGGGCTAAATCAGGGTCTATTTCTACAGTACCAACTAGATTCTCAGCAAATAATTGTTGCTGTTTACTACTTGGAGTATCAAAGTCTAATATTCGATAATGAGCCCAGAATTCATCTGGTTGGAGTATATACATATGTATCATAGTTCCTTTATCTAAATAACTAGCTTTAAGACCTTCAGCGGTTCCGTCTAACGTATCTTTCAAGCATCTTGGGCCCTTTTTTATAAAGATCCCTAAATTACTGTTAGAGATACGCGTCATATCTTCATAATAAGGTATACTTAAATCCATAATCAACCGTCTTCATCGTCATCATTGTTTTCTTCTTCTAATCCTATAAAGGTAAATTCTCTTTTTGGACCAAAATCAATAATGAGATCAAAATTCAAAGTGTTAGTTTTCATAGGCTTTTATCTTCTTTATACATTCTTCTGTTTCCTTATGATTATGTACTATGAAAAGCATATATTTCTTATCTAAATTATTTAATTTAAGATAATACATAAATAACTTCCATTTATAAGGAAACACATCATTCGGCCTACCTTTTGCTTCGATTATAAAGTTGTTACCAACAAAATCTGGAGTATAAGTCATAGGCCGAATTTTTTTATCTTGAAACTGAAATGAAGGTATAAGTTCAAACTTAATAGGTTCATATTCAGCTTTTAACTTCTCTTCTTTAAGTCTAGAGTAAACATAACCTTCTAATTTACTCTTGAATGATATTCCGTCTATCTGAATTGGAGTAGCATTCTTGACTTTTTTGTTTACTGAGTTTTTCTTCTTCTTTATCATGCATATATGATTTAAATATAAACATGAACGTAGTAAGATTTACTATGTTGCTGATAGTACAGCATAAGAAGCAGAAACATATTAATTCAAAAATACTACAGGTTAACGTAGTATTAAGTATGTCTAAACTCATAATTGTTCTTTTTCAATCTTATCTGCCATTTTAGACAGTTCCTTTTTTAATTCTTTAAGTTCTTTAATCTTATCATCTAAGCGTTTTTCACTTGAATCAGCTTGATTGTTAATCAAACGATTAATTTTAGTATTTGTCTCTTTATCAAAGAAATGCATAATAATACCAAAGAATACAGAGATCAATAGAAAAAGAACTGTTGGAATTGCAAACAACCAAGAAATTGCTGTACAAATACTATTTTTAACTTTAGTTAGAAAATTCTTCATAACGTTTTAATGTTTGGTTTAGCCATTCGCGAATTGCTTCAAAACTATTATTTTTTATAGCATCGCTAATATCTTTACTTTTAAACTTTTTATGCACTAGAAAGCAATTTAAGCCTGTTTTAAGGCTTATTTTGCGCATATTTTTAATACCAGGAGCATCTCTATCAAAACATATTAAAATATGCTTAAAACGCTTCTTTAATACCTCTAAGGCGTTATCTGGTATAAATGTAGATTCAGAAGAGGGAGATATTGCATTATACCCTAACTCTTTAAGACACATTACATCCTTCATAGATTTAGTAATAATTAATAGATTACCTTTTTCTGGTAATTGAGCATAACCTTGTATATCATACTCTGTTAAATTATTACGCCATTTAGTGTATTTATCTGCTAAAGGTCTATAAATTTTGAAATGATCATATACTTTATAAGCATACATAGGATTCTCATCTTTATATATACCCTTTACTATACCGTTACATAAATAATATTTAATACTATTTACATTGTATAGTTTTAAAGTATCGATAGATATATGAAACTGTGACCAATAACTTTTGTCAATTTCTGTAAAATCTTGTCTTACTACACCTATTACAGTTTCCTCAGTAGGTTTTTGTTCTTTAGTACTCTTTAAAATAGTATTATTTTTTATATTAAGGTCTTTGACTATTTGGTTTAATGTCTCATTATAGTTAGTAATGCCAGTAAATTCTTGTACAAACTTAATGACATCACCACATAAACCATTGCCATGATCTTTAAATAATAATTTACCTGTCTTTTTACTATGGAATATACCAAATGAGGGATTCTTATCCTCTCTAAAAGGACTATTGTAAATATAACCTATTTTAAATTGTCCTAAGTAACGAGCATATATATCATATTCTGATACTCTTGATAAAATATAATCAAGTGTTATTGCCTTTGCTTTATTTGCTCTTCTTGAATCATACATATGCTACAATTTTAATAGTAGGAGTAGCGGACTCGAACCGCTCCATAGGTATAAACCTGGTCCATTCACACATCTTCGTATCTATCTATTATTAATAGATTGTGTTTACTCCCTTTGTTTTTAAAAACAATGTAACGAGGGGGGATTCGAACCCCCAGATAAGTTTCCTTATCGCCAATTTAACGATTCCACACTCTTTTCAAGTTTGCCTTCTCCGTGCCAGTGGTGTCCGCTCATTACTGAGCAATCGTTAATCTTCGTCCCCATGCTCTTTGTCGAAGAGTTTTATAATTTGCTCAATCTTTTGATTGGCTGAATTTTCATCAAGACATTGTCCTGATGTAATCCAAATATCTTCTTTAGTCTCCTTATGTTTAGCAGCTATAGAATGGCCTAAACCACTCCTACATTGAAATTTTGCTGTCCAAAACTTAAACACATGGTATCTAAACATCCAAGGAGAGATACAAGTAAGAATTTGAGGTAGTATCAGTGGATCTTCTGCTTTTTTAATGATTACCTCAGTAATAAGATACTCTAATTGTTCACCTTTGAATCGACCTAAATCTGCAACCTCAGCAAACGTAGAAATTTCTACACGATACCCTTGTTGTTCAAGGTAATCTGCTAATTTAATAGCTGTATAGGACTTGTAAAGCATATCTTCTGCTGTTACCATCCAGTTTTCACCTATCCCAATATGTAATCGTATAAATTTACCATTTTTATTACCTAATTTCTTTACTCGCTTTTTAAGGCAAGGTAGCCCTTCGAGAAAACGATCATAATTAAGCTCATCACCATCGTTTTCATCCCATTTATAGGATTTTCCAGAGCCACCTAATTGCATCTCTTGAGTTAAAGACTCAAGTTTGTCTAAGCCTTTATTATAGAAATATTTTGCTTTTTGTATTTCCTCAAGAGATAAACCTTTCCAACCTGGGTCATCTTCATTACAAATTTCATCATAATGACCTTTAGTCCCAGTATCTTCGACAATTTCACACTCCGTGTAAAACTTTTCGAGAGAATCAAAATGTACAGTCAATTTTTTACCCATACTTCACATAATTTATCCAAAAAATACTTTAGTTCTTCCAGAAGAATCTAATTCTTTACTCTCTGTAATTCGTTCTTTATTCTCTGGAGTAAAGAACTTCTTGACCATTTCCCTTTCGGTATCAGTCCAGTTACAGATTAGCATGTCCTTCCAATTTTTGAAATAAGCCTTCTTCATACGGGTACCAGATTGAATCATACGCGTAGACGCAATACGACGTATGTTACAAGCTTTGATACACTCACGAAGTTTCCAAACGTAGTTTACTACATCAACATCATATTGACTTTCGTAATCTACAGAATAGTCAACTTCTATAATGCCTCCGATGAATCGGTCAATAGTAGATGCGTCTAATTGATTGTTAGCCACATACTGTCGACTCGCACCACTGCCAAATGTATTAGAAGTAGCAATGATGATACACTCGGGGTTACGACTAACTAAACCAGTAGTAGTCTCTATCTCATCGTTAGCAAGAGCGGCATTTAGGACTTGACCTACCGCAGGGTCTAATGCTGTCATCTCATCAATCAAGATAATAGATGGCTTTGCGTAGTATTCAGCAAACTTTGTGCTTTCTCGAGTAGGATATTTATATCCAAGGAACTCTGTAGCAGATGTTCCAATACCACAAGATATACACAAGTAAGGTAAATTCAGTTCTTTTGCAGTCATACGAGCCATAGTAGATTTACCACAGCCTGCAGGACCTACCATCCAGATGTTACGCATACCTGCTTCAATAAGCCTTTTAAGCTGTTCGTGAGGCTGAAGTTTAGACATATCTATCATCTTTGCTTCTTCTTCAGCTTTACGCTTCTTTTCCTCTTCTTCAGCTTTAAGCTTTTCAGCAAGTTTTCGTAGTTTCTCCTGATGTTCACTAGGATTCTGCATATTTATGCCACCAGGAGAAGTTTTATATTTTTCTCCTTGAAGATTTTCTACAGTAAAACTAGTATTTCCGGTAGCTTCACTCTTTTCCTTTTTGATTACCTTCCAGTAATCAATAGGTTTATATCTAGACTTTTTACCATTTTCATTCTTTTTAGTAGTAGTAATGCTACCAAAGAACTGATCTCCAACTTCAAGTTCTTTTGGATTTGTCTTAGAAGTTAAAGAATCACTTGATGGTTCTTGTAATGCTTCACTTGCTTTTTTACTTGTTTTTTTTACTTGACTTTCTAATGTTTTCTGTAACATAGCAAGAAAACCACTAGATACATCATAACCACCTGTTTTTACCTTAGGAGTTGCACCTGAACCTTTCTTATCTAAAAGTGTTGCTTTGATTGTTTCGTCTATAGTTTGATAATCTAACATATTGATTCGTTTTAAAGTTAATAAAAAGGGAGGATAACTTTTGTTACCCCCCCCCCAATTTCTATATTGGTATGCCTAAAACGGCAAATCATCAACATTATTCTGTTGTGATGTATTATCTAATGTTCCATTTACTACCTGAAAAGGATTAGCTGTAGAAGATTCTGTATCAGCTACTACTGGTTTTTCAAATAAATCAATACCTAATTTAACGATAACAGATTTGCCTTCATTTACTGTAGACATCGGTTCGATAAATGTATACTTTGCATACTGTGGTAAAGAAATATAGCCAGTTTTACTATATACAGCTTTAATACGAACAGGAGTCGTCTTAACTTTTTCAGTAGATAACTTATCAATTACCCACTGTGCGTATTCTTTAAATCCGCCTTCTTCTTCGTACTGGAGTTCTTCTTCCTTATAATAACAAATAAGGATTTCTTTAATTCTTTCCCACTGATTATCTACTTTAGCATAGAATACATCATCAGGAAGATTTTCTCCTGTACTTGTTGTACGACGTGGTTCCCATTCTGTATGAGTCATAGTTCTGTTATCTTTAACAAACTTAAACTCAATAAAATTTCTACCTTGTACTGATGTACCATATCGTACTCCTGTAAGGAATACATCATCATGAATGCCAGCAGACAAAAATGCTACATCCTTCTTTTCAATTTGTTTTGCTCTACTTGAACTATACATACTATTCTTAATTTTTAGTTAGGCAAATATATTTTATTCCAATCAGTAGTTATTTTGCCAGATTCGTCACTTTCTGCAATAACAACTGTTTTACCTCTAAGATGAGGTGCTCTCGCTTCTACTATATTATTCTCTCCACCTTGAAAAGATATGAGAGTTTGGTTTTTCTTTCTATAAACATATCCAATAGCATCTGCTTCACCACAGATGATATCACTTAGTCTACCAGCTAAATCTAACTGCATTTCGGAAAGTTCTTCACCTTCTTTATTGACTAATTTATCTTTAGTATGACCTACTAAGATAAATTCTTCGCATAATTCGCGAAACATATCGATAACTTTTCTTACAGCCTGTCTGATATAGAACCAACCAGCGCCATTAGGCAACATACGAACATCACCTCTATAGGATTTACCCATTGGAGTCTGATTATACAAAGTAAGAGCATAGCTTAACGTCATCTCTTCTAAGCGTGTTGCATTATCAATAGTAATATGTTTATAAAAGAAGCCATTACACTCTTTGTTCTTTTGACGAATTGCAGCTGCAATTTCGCCTAAATCTGCTACATTACGAGCTTGAACACTAAGTGCATCTAAGAACTGAGAACCACCTTCAAGATCAATGATTAAGTTATTCTCTAGTTCACTTACTATAGTAGTCTTGCCTGACTTAGGTTTGCCAAAAATGATAAGGAATCTTGGATTAGATACCTTAGCTTTTACTTTTTCAGTAGGTAATACTATCATAAATTAGATTTTATTACTTACATAGTATGATAATGTTTGTCAAGTTTTGAAAATTTCTGAGATAGTAAGTTTGTTAATATTATATTGCAAAAACGTTAACAATAGTAATTGAAACATTAATAATTGTTGTACGAGTTTCTCGTGATAACGAGCGAAAATAATCACGATTTGCATAGGTCGGGATTACAACATCTCCGATCTGTACAAAATCACCAAAAAAGTTAGCCGGGATGCCGTTAACAAGAGCATCATAGCTTTCTTCTCCACGATAATTCCGATATGCTTTCATTGCGTTAATTGCACGCTGCCATGCTTCGAATGCGTCAAGATCACGCTGAATTTTCTTAAAGCGATAAGCTGCGTCATACAAAGAACTCTTGTTTGTTTTCAAACTAAAAGGAAGAGTATAAACAAAATCTTCCGTATTACTCGTTCGCCGATCCAGAAAGGAACTTTTAAAATACGGTACAAAACTTGTAGCTTTGTCAAAAAGATTCTGCGTATAAGCACTATAATTAGAATTCTTATTAGAATTATTCAAAGAGATAATAAAATCTTTCATGTCAGTCTATTTTTTAAATTTAACTAATCGGTAGGATTAGCTTCTGCTTGTCTATCTATTTCAATAATGTTATTGTGTGCTAGGTCGTTTTCAAAATCTAAAATTGCTAATTGACCTTCACGATTCTTTAAAATGTGAATATAGATCTTATTTTGTACTGGTAATCGATGAGGACCATATATAGTAAAGCCTAAAGTTTCTGGACGGGCTATTACTAACACAACATCACTACCTTGAAAAATAGCATCAGCAGATGAAATGTCACTTCTCATAGGATAGTGACAGGATGGGTTATTAATTCGATCAGGAGACTCAATGTTCCTATTCATTTGAGAGAGCTGAATTATTGTAGTGCAACCTACCTTCTTTGCATTAATAAAACAGTTCTGTAAATCTCTAATAATAGATAAAGCATTCTCTTCGCTTTTTCCGCGTACTAAGAGAGTATGGTCAAGTACTATTACTAACCATTTATCTTTTGCCATTTCCTCTTGAAATTTAGCTATTGTAGCAGCTATTTGAGCTACATTTGCAGCTGTATCTACATAGTAGATAGGATATTTAGATAAATCATTTGCAACCGCTTCTATGGTCTCAAATTCAGTATCTGAAATATCTCCTTCACCGCTATATAAGGTATTAGTAGTAACACCTAATTTACCGCTTATCTTTCTACCTACTTGTCGGCTTGAAAGCATTTCAAATGAAAAAGACAAGATAATAATATCTTTATTAGGATTTAAACTACAAAAATCATTTTCTAACATGCTCGCAAATGCTGATTTACCAGATCCTGATGCTCCTACTATAGTATAAATAGTACCAGGTTCTATACTGCAAACTCTATTGAATTTTCTCCATCTTGTAATTAGAGGTTCAATTTCATGTTTTCTACGTAAATCTATATATTCCAGAGTTTCTTTAGCTACTTCTGAAATATGTCTAAATGATAAAGGAGCATTATATAAGGGTTGTTCCATATGTGTTTGCTTCTGTTATTTCATTAGACTTCATTTGCTCATCGAGTGATTCCCACTCACATTGGGTTAACCATTTCCACATAGTTTTCATATAACCCATACGACCTGTCATAGTAAGATCATTTAATTGAAATTTTAAACATTCCATTAAATGTTGGTGAGTTGCTTTACTTTTTCCTACTATAGAGTTATACTTTTTACGGCAATTATTTACGTTTGCTCGAAGAAAACTCTTTGTACCATCTGGTCGAATGACAACTTGTGGATAAGCTGCATAGAACTCGTCGAACATTGTAACTTTCCTTTCGACAAGCTTTATAAGATTATCAGTAGGCAAATAAGTGATTGCTTCATTTGATATCTCTTTTACTATGTAGCCTCGATTGATTAAATCTTGTATTTCTGCCTCGCTCACCAGACTGACGAGTTGCGAGACGTGCTTGATGCTTTTTTGATTGACGTCTAATACAAGATTTAAGAACACTAACTGATTTATAGTTAATGGCTTGATCATATCAATCAAGCTTATATCTAGTTCTAATACCATATTCTTCTCCTTTCGTTAAAAGAAGTCTATGTTATAGATTGGATAGTCTTTGTTAAATTATGAAAAGCCCCATAGACTTAGCTGTTGTGGCTTTAATGCGTTAATAATCTTTGTTGCTTGTAGAATATAATAAGTGTAATTAATATTATACTGGTCAATGGGTTTATCTTCTGGAAGAGTATTAAGTATAGTAACACCATATCCTTTAAGCATATTTTGATACTCTTTCATACCTTTATTGTCTTTCCATTTCCATAAATATAAACCATTTGTACTAACATAAAAACGATTAATTCGCTGTTGTACTTCATTGTTGTATTCTACTGTCCATTGTTTACCTGTTTTTTCAGCTTGTAAGAATTTACGAATGTCTTTACAGTTCATTATAGTATCTTTCACAGGTATTCCATCTGCAAAATATCTAATAACTGCTTCAGGTATTATCTTAGGATTAAGACCTTTACCAAGTAAGACATCTGTAATAAACATACCTTTCTTTTTAATAAGTTTATCATCTTTATTAGCTTTATATCCTTCTTTAATTGCAATATAATCATTAATTGCAAATTGATACATAGCTTCAAAACGATCTTCTTCAAGTTCAAGCTTTGTTAACTGTTCCCAGGCTTTACAAGCTTGTTTAACCTGCTCATATTTGTTTTTCTTAAGTAAGACAAATAAACCATCAGTATTAGCCTGTACTATTCTACAATCTAATTTAACTAATGATTCAGCTAACATAAGTAATAGCAATTGCCCGTTAATACGGATTTGCATTACTGCAAAAGGACTGTAACAAAAATTATGTTCGTTTTGTAAATTACCACTTAAACCATTTAACGCAAGTTTCAAAGTTTCATTCTTCACTTTGTTTCCATTTCTTTTTGCTTCTAATCGTTCTTCTCTAATTTGAGAATAAACTTCAAGAAATTCGGGTCCTAAATGTTTAGGATAAAACTTGTATTGTATTAGCATACTTGGATATAGAGAAGCAACGTCTATATCTATTAGCATTTCATCTTCTTTTGGTATAATAATCTCAGGATTATTTACTGAATGAATACCGCCTACTCCTACAGAATAACGTAGATTATCAAATATAAATTTATACTCATATCCTTTTCTACCTGGAGGAACTATTTGTTTCTTCATTTCTTCAAGCATATTTTTAAGAATAGGAGATTCATATTTAACAAAAGGAAGTATAACATCTTTCAATGGAATTAGGTTCATAGGAGAACGAAGATCTTTAATCTGTTTCCATGTTAATCCAGTCTTTTCAAGATATTTTTGAGTAATAATCTTCATACCAATATTTACTCCATCTTTACTTAGGACTCTTACACCATATTCATCTTCAATTGCAATTCGTAGATCAATATCTTTCTTGCATCTTTGTAGTAGTTCTGAAGTAGATTCAACATCATTTATATTATATTGAATCATTTCATCAAATAATTCCTTTTTTAAAGGACTACTCCAATCATATACAAACTCTTGAACATTGGGATATTGCATTGTTACTTGCATTTCTTTCAAACCAACACGTAGTTGAGTTGAATATAGCATAGTAAGAATATCAAATGATTCAAACCATTGTTGATATTTCCATTTTTTCCAAGCATCTTCATCACCATCTTTACTTGATAGTATTACTTTACTTAGGTTAAAAATAGACTGACAAATTTCCCAATAAGGTTTCTCTATCATGCGATCATAATAATCTATTATATAATTTATAATAGGGTTATCATAATGAATGTTATTATATCCTGCGAATATTACATCTGTATCAAATTGATAATCTGTAGTATATGATTGGTTCCATGAACCAACTTGATTATCAAAATGCTTAAAAAACTTAACTAATTCACTTAACTGATTCTTACGTTCAGATATTTCAAATAGAAATAGTTCATTAGTTTCAGTATTTTTTACAGTACAATGAAAGATATTTTGAAATACTTCAATATCATATACTAATACTGGTTTGTTTCTAATTTTCATAGTGTGGTTATTTAGTGGTAGGATGCAGTATCGAACTGCCCTATACATGCGCCTAGTTTCGTTCCCACAAAACTGTATAGTGCCTTTTATAGCTTATCACACTATTATCCTACCTTATTGCGCGTTACAGACGCGCCCCTGTGCTTATTAAGCTGCAGAATCAAGTTTTGATTCTTCTGGCTTAACCATTTCCTTCACGCAAATAGAAGGATTAGCAATATTGTAGGCATATACACCTATATAACCATTGTTCTTCTTGCCTAACTGATAAGTATGAATATCAGACATACGTTTCTCTAACTTGTCGATAGTGTAAGGAGACGTTGGAGGAAGAACACTCTTGCTGTTAAGGTAACGAATTTCGATACTATAAATAGCTTCTCCTTTCTTTAGCTTAACAAGAGGGTTGTCTACAATGGGTCGAGGAGCGACCTTCACTTTTTTGCCGGCATATTTGGACCGTTTCTCCTCTTTTCGAGTCTTTCGTAATTGTTCAGCCTGGATAAATCTTTCTAAGTCACTTTTCATCTTTTTTGTGACTCTGAGAGCTTCTTTCTCGATTCGAGCTCTACGATCAGCTCGTCTCTCTTCGAGAGCTTTTTCTCTCTGTGAGTGCTTTTCAATACGTTCTTTTGCCGCTTCAAAAGCTTCATCAGACATATTTGTCTGTTTCTTAAACTGATGAAGACCTTTAATCTTGTCTTGAATTACCTTCTCAAAACGAGCTTGAGCTGAAGTATGTTTCTTGACAAGTTGTACATCAGCATCAAAGCGATGTACTTTCCAATAGTTCAATTTCTGTTGATGAGATAATACTTTCTTTCGCCGTTCAGCCTTTGCTGTTGCTTTAATTTCAGCGATAAGTTGTTTTACTGTAATACCACGTTTTGAACTTTCTTCAATCAGTTCTTTCTTTGTTTTGTATAAATGAATTGTTTCCATATCTTACTTAATTAATTTGATGTTAATGTAAAATGTTAATTTGTAACGGAGTTGTGTAATGAGGCTCGAACTCATATCTTCTCTTCCGAGATATTCTACCATTAAACTATACACAAGGCAAGCAAATTGCCGTAAAATTTTCAGAGACTTTCAAACGATTATGCAGCAGCTTTCTGTTTAGAGAAGTCCATTGTAACAGACTTTCCTTTCTTATGATCACCATTTTTCAATGAATGACTGCTATTGAAGTTTTCAAGTTCTACAGTAAGAGTATTGATTTGAATCTGAATAGTATTCCGTAGGGTCGTAATATATGCTCGACTCAAAATCTGCGTTTTACGCATTTTCTTCTTACCGTATTTTTTAATAATCTCTGGGTCGATTGTAGGAACAATGCCTAACTGCTTGTGAATCTCTTTCAATTCACTTATAGCATAGATTGTAGCATAATTATTATCCTCGGGAAGATCGTCAATATCTTCGAATCCAAGGTTTAATGCTAAAGACTGAAGTTTTACTTCAATTCTTTCCTTACACAGAGTTAAAATGTTATCAAGAACTAACTTCATATCATAGTTACGTTTATAACCACGAAAAACTACGTTTTCACTCTTAATAATATCCCAATTACGAGTAATGGTTTCAGACAAAGTGTCGCGTTTTGTAATAATATCTTTTGATGTCAACATATCGATTTGATTTTAAAATTAATACTATCGATTTTGCATCAATTACCAGTGTAAGTAGGAGAAAACTTAATTTCTCCTACTCTATGCTTATCTGTTCAAAACAGATAGAATTTTACCTCGAGCTTTATCAAACTCTTTATTAGCTTCTATAGAGTTATAGTTCTTGTCCATGTCATCAAAAGATTTAAACAATTCAACTTTCGTATTAAATACGTCATTGAGGTTAAAATCTTTTGCTTCTGATACCATGTAACAAACATAACTGTTAAATAATTCCTTAATCTGAGCACCAGTCATACCAGAAGCAATAATTTCAATAGCTTCTTTTGCTGTTTGAGTAGTAGCATCAAAATTATTTTCCTTCATAAATTCACCAAAGTAAAGGTTAAAGACATCAATTGCTGATTGTCCTTCTAAGGCGTTTATAAAGAATAACTTATCGATACGACCTGGACGTTTGGTAATACGAGCCTCAATACGTTCTGGATGATTAGTAGTCATAATAACTATAGCACCATCCTGAATATTCGGTCGATCAATACCATCAAGGAAGTTAAGAATTGAAGAGTCAATTGCAGAATTACGGAAGCCAACTTCACAATCTTCAAATACTACAATGGTTCGTTTATTAACCTTTGCACATTCTGAAATGTGTTTTGCTAAAGAATCAAAATCTGTCACAAATACTATAGGTATATCTTTCTGATATTCCTTAGCAATATCATAACAAATAGAAGTTTTACCTGTTCCAGGTTCTCCACACAATAAGAACTTACGTAACGGTTTCTGTCCAAATCGTGAGAATAATGGAATATTCTTAAAGAAGAACTCTGCACTTTTAAGAATATCTTCTTTGCATTGATGAATAGCACTATTAGATGGTATATCTTCTACTTTAATATATTCAAGATATTTTCCCATCATAGATTCACGTACGATTGCACGATGTATACCATTATCTGGTACGATAGTGTATTTGATCTCTCCTTCTTTATAGGCTAATTCAAATGCTCGATTATACATAGCTTCAGTAAAAGCATATAGTATAAAATCTTCTTCACTTGGCGATTCTTCTTTATTAATTACTCTAACTGAAATTACAGTAAACCCTTCACAAGAATATGAAGTTATACCTTGTAAAATACGCTCACATGCTCGTTCTTTACTAAATGCTTTCTCTTTTTCTTTTAAAGATTCACTATAAATAGTATAATGTATTAATGGTATTTCTTCAGTACCACTTGTGTCAATACAGGCTAAGTCTTTTTCTTTTAATATTCGAAAAGTACTAGCTATATCTGTATTAGCTGTGATATAAATATCTTTTTCATCAATATACGGATTTGCTTCAATTAGTAACTTTTTGGCATATTCTGCAATGTTATTGTACGTTTTAACCATATAAAAATATTTTAAATTAATAATTTTATATGAGTAAATATTTTGATAATACGCTCACATGTATCGATGCTGTGTCTTCCTCGATGAAGCATCCCCTTCTTATTCTCGGGGCTTTCCTTCACTTAGCACTCTTTTATAAGTACCATATCACAGCAATATAAAAGGATAACCTTCCTAATCCTTTTACTATGTTTTTTACGAAAATAACATATATACTAATGTTTATTATACCTTCCTAATTCAAAAACATATTGATATATCCTATTTAAGTCTTTGGAATACTAAGTTATTTCTTAGCAATACAGGACCATCGCTGGTTAAAACAGCGACACCATCTAAATCACGAACATCTTGTTGTCTGATAACTGAATTAATTACTGTATCCACAGAAGGTTTCCTTCCATCCTTCTGTATTTCTTTATAACCATACAAATATGCAGTTAACAAGATATCTACCATCCTGTTCTTGTCTTTCTGCTTAAGTGCAAAGTTAACGAAATCTTGGAATAATCCATTCAGAGCAAAATCATTTTGATTTTTACCAACACCAGCCATGAAATTAATCAAATGTACAGTCAGATCTGAAAAGCTTAAGTGCTGCTGACACCCAATAAAACTATTCCACCAACCAAATGTAGTTTCACCAAGTGTAAGCGATCCATCTGCATTTAATTTAAAGATACCTGGCTTTTTGCCATTATAAAGCAAAGAGCTACGAATATCTTCATCTGCAAGAATACGTTCGAGATTTAACTTCGAAGTCTTGCTTAGTTCTGTCATTATTTTGTTTCATTAACGTTAATGGGAACGAAATCGACACTTTTACCTACCTGTGCCATTTCTAACTTACAAGCATTCATCATAGCGTCATTAGCATCCGTTAAACAGGCTGCCTGACGTGAGAGCACCTCCATCATGGAGGAAAGTTCCTTATACGATCTGTTGTTAAAGGAAACCGCAAGTTCTGTTGCAGTTTTGTCGTCTACAAAGAACGTCTGTTGCGCACTGGCTTCTTCAGCCATTACAGCATTCGCAACCTCCTGAACAGTTGGTTTCTTAATAACATCTGTGATATCTTTTGCATTTGCCAGAGATAACTGCAATTTCGGATCATCATTAAACTGAACAATCCGCTGACCTTCACCAAGGTCTACAAGTTCAGCTTTCTTAATCTTAATACGGTCAATACCATAGATATATACTGGAATTGCCAGACGTTGTTTACCTTCCCGTTCTTTGTTAGAATAGTCGGGATCTACATTTTTGCGACGAATGTGAATGAGATTCATTCCTAAAAGTGCACCTAACTGAGATGCAACTACTAAACTATAATTGATATTTGCCATTTTATTTTCTCCTTTTGATAAGTTTGTTAATAATAATTTTAATTGGTGCTCCGTATTCTTCTCTTTGTTTTTATGCACGATTTATCATCATCTTATATCAGATAGGTTAAAACCACGGTCGTGTCTCATTCAAGAGATACTGAGATAGAAATACGAAAAGAAACTGTTTTTACTTTAATTTATTTTAGAAGCGAGATAAACTTTCTTGATATTATGCTATTGCTATATCCTTTTGTAATATGAGACAGATACTACAAAATTACTTATTTATCTTACTTTGGAACTATCAAATCGCTTTATGACCAGAGCTAATGAGACTCTTCGAAGGATTCTCTTAGTTCAGTCAATATGTGTGAAATACTCTACAATCGTTATCATAGAGGATCCGTAATATTTTGCCAAGGTTTTCCTGGTGTCTCAGGACCAACTGCACTCACATAAAACAGCGTACAACTGCCTAACTTTTAGATTATCCAGAGATTGACCTCTAATAATTATTTTATGTGGCAACAAAATAAAACTCTCTATCGGGCAAGTAGTTATGTCCGGTCGTTTTTCAGAACGTTACTAAAACTGCGAAGTGAATGAAGTAAGTTTCATCATTCTTTGTTATTTGTAATAACTTATAGGATTCATATAGTTATTCACTAATACCTACTTCTTACGCCATATAATACTTATTACTAAGTATAGGGATGCCAACGTAACCATGATTAGGATTTTATTTATTTTACTTGGTTGAAGATTGAGGACTTTCACCTCTTCTCATCTACTCTCGCTTATGACAGGTCTATAAGTATAGTTTCCCTATTAGGTTCACTCTTAAAGGTCTATAAGCTTCAATGAGACGCTTTCTCTCGGACATATAATGTTGCGCATTATACCCTGATACTACTAAGCAATCGCATTCGCCAAGCTGTGGTCGCAGTCAGTTTCCTTAGCGAGGACTTCCACAGATTTATTATTCGGTTTTTGGACCTACGTTAGTTAGACATGTTATCTACGCTTTTGTTTAAGAGTCTCGTTAACTCTCGAGCCAGTGATGAATCGTTGGATTCAGGTAAATGTCATAACATTTACGTTTCTCTGGATTAACAGACTTGAATTTAGCCCATTGACTACATTAGCCCCACTTTCGTTATATCTATTAAAGAAAGCTTTAACTAAACTTACCTACACCTTTAAAACACCGCAGGCGGTAGGATTCCTTTTTTATTGCGTACAACGTGCATCGCTACTGCACCTCTGTTGTTTGGTAGTAGTTCTCAGTACTTTTACCACTGTGTGCTTAGTTTCCATGACTTATAGTGACATAACTCTCATTAAATAATGTAAGCACAAAACTCGGTCACTGTTCTTCAAACCTTATACCTTTCTTAATCCTTGATTTCGCAAAGACGTGGTAATCTCTCCCACATAATCTAGACCTAGCACCTGGAATACCCCCTTAAAAGAACTATTTAACTTAGTTTGCAAGGCTAAGTGAACATTCTAATAAGCTTTCTCAAGCACAGGTTTGGCACCTGCTCCGGATAATCTGTCATACGCTATTAAAGTCCGTTACCTCTTTAACTTTGTATGGATCATAGCCACTCAGCTTTTAGTTTCGATTATTAATTTTCTTGGTTTGAATCCTTCCTTTCACATACTCATCCATAACTATACCATATGTTATGTTGTCAAGATCTTTATTACTGTAATACAAAGCAGTAATAACAGTAGAGTAGAACACTAGAAGTAGCTATTTTTAACGATAGTTTGGACCCATCGAAGACGTTAGTCAGTCTAAACGGCTATCATTAGTTTGGAATTCTAACGATAATTAACCCTTTTCGTCCTTCTGTGATGCCGTACTTGATAGTACCTACAGACTCTATTGGGGATTCAGTAGAATTGCCATTTCTACTTACTTAAGGATTTGTACCCCATTTGTATACTTTGCCTTCGTGTCTGCTGACCTACGTGCCGTGTTGTAATCGCTCCACCAGACGGTTCTCGAGCTTTATGGGTTATACCCGTTACCCATTTTCTTACTGATTCTTCATGGATAAAGTAATAAATCCACAGCAAGTTATTATACTACCTTTTGAATCACAGTGTTAGCTGTTATCATATTCTCGTATTCTGTATTACTTGTCTATACAAACCATAAATTGATCAGATTTATCGTAATTTGTATACGCTGATTTTATTGCTTTTTAAGTGTATCAGCTACAATACCACTATCTATCTTCTTACTACAGGGGTAGACTCGTTTTCCCTGGTGCCATTCTACAGTAAGCACAATGTTAATTACTTCACTACCCTTGTTGGATACTCAGGTATTGTTGTGTGAACTAATCGTGGGGTAGGCATTTTAAACATCACGACCTTCGACAACACCTCAGTTTTTGTTTCATACACTTTCTTAATTTTAACCTTTGCAGGTTTGTTAATCACTTGTGGTGCAGGATGATTTACTGTAACGTTAGCGTTACTAATTCCTGCGTCACTTTCTACTCTCGCTGTTCCCTTAGAGAGGTCAAGCTCTAAGTTAAAAGACTTAGGCTCGACCTTAGGAATTGTAAGCTCGTAATGAGGTTTAACCTCAACAGCTTCTACCCTTTGTGGGCTCAATTTGATGCTAATAATAACCGCTGCAAAAGCGAACAATACGCACCAAAGAAAATCTGTTAAACGGCTCATCCTTTTGATTTAGGAGTTATTTCTTTTCTCCTTTATCCTTTTTGTCTTCGGCTGGTTTAGGTTCTTCTTTCGGAGCAGTTTCACCTGAAGTTGCTTTAACAGCATCTTCTACAGCCTGTTTGTAATCAGTTTCAGATACCTGAGGAAGCAGATCATTCTCCTTATACAGGTTCATAATCGTTATCATCAAGTTTGAAGCTTTTCTACGATAATCAGGATCAGATGGTACGCCAACTTTGTCCGGATATAAGTTGTCAATACGGTTCATCACATTCTTATCGAAGTCACTGAGACGTTTCGGATAAAGTAAAGCATCCTCTTTCTTACCTTGAGTTAAGCCAACCCAGGCAATGTTGTTTTCAAGAGGGTCTTTAGAGCTATCCGCAGCTTTAAATTTGACGAATACTTTCGTGATATCACGAATATCTTCATCACTAAACTGCGAGAAGTTACGCTTAGCTACAAGATGGCTTAAGACCGGATTCTTCCGAGTTGCTGCTGCGGAATAAATCTGACCACCAATAGCATTCATTAACGTTGACTTGCTATCACCGAGGATGTTGAAGATAACTTCAAGAATGGCAGCATTGCTGGAGTTTTCCCACATCTTCTTTTCGTCTTCGTTAGCTGAAGTAAGCATCTTGTACATTCTTACCTTTGAAATAGAAACCAAGAAGCGATTGTCTCTAGTCAGAGTATCAGACATGATATAACGGACAGCTTTCTTAGCATCGTCATCACTCTTCCACAGTGACGGATCCATCGTAGGTTTACTCTTCTGAATCTTGATCTCTTCCTTTACAGTTTTCACTGCTTCTTCAGAAGCTTCAAAAGGCAAGATCATCTGACCAGGATTCTTAGGATCCTCGATTGCTTTACCTTCAGGCAAAGCTACACCGAAGAAGCCCATAGTTCGTACGAAACTTGCGGTAGCTTCAACTGGTACAGACAAACCAAGCTTTTTACCATGAATCTGCATGTTGATTCCTGCAAGTGCAAGACAATACGCAGTTACATCGTCAATCATTTCATTAGTTGCGATTACGCGCGGATCTTTCTGATCCTTTGTTTTGAATCGTTCAGTTGCAACTTTTGCCAGCTCTACCATATGATTTGCATCAATAGTGGTTTCTGGAGTAAGCACATCCTTCATCAAAAGCGTCCGCAAATCCTCATTCTGGAATACTTCTGCGGATAGCTGAGCAGAGGACTGTTCAACAGGAGAAACAACTTGTACACCACCTTCTTCAGCGGGTTTTTCTTCAGCTTTAGGTGCTGGTGTTGGTGAAGGAGCCGGTTTCGGATCAACCTTAATCGTAGGTTTTTCCTTTGTTTCTACTACCTTTGTTTCTACTTTGGCTTTAGTTTCGCCTTTCTTAGTCTCTACTGCTTTTTCTTGTGCAGCCTTCTTTGCTGCTGTTTTATTCTTTCCCATTTTAAGTTTGATACTTTTTAAATTGTTAATACTACGCTTTTAAGCTAATTCTCATTCTCGGTAATGTCTTTAGATCTCACCATCTATGAAGAATCAAAGATAGCGTACTCAGCTATTGCTTTTGCAATTGCTGGCATCATGTTTATGCACTGTATCCGAGTAAGATGATCATAAGATATAGTGTCCTGACCCACAGTGTCACAAGACGCTTCTTCCATTGTAATCTGGTTGAAGTTTACTGTGTGGGACGTGTCTGCATCTATAATCATCTTACTATCTTTCTCAATAGTCTGAGCTGAAAGCTTTGGCTTTTCATTCAGAATATAGAGAAGACCAACAGATACGCAAACAGTAAGGCTAAAGACGAATAGTAATCTCCAAATTAACGCATCACTATGGTTGGCCTTACCAATAATGATGGCTAATAAGATGACTACAATTGCGATAATTGCTACTTCTGCCATTGTTTGTAAATATTAGTTATTAAGTTTGTTATAGAATTCTCGTAATTTCTTTTTAGCCTTGTTTAAGTCACTTTTTATAGTTCCTATAGGCACGGCTAATTCATTTGCGAGTTGTTCATAGCTGAGGCCTTTAAAGTACCGTAATTCTAATATATTACGGTACTTAAACCTCAATCTACTCAGAGCTACTTTCAGTTGATCAATAGATTCTCGCTTAGATATAATATCTTCTGCAGACAATTCACTATCTTGTAACTGAATGTAATTATCCTCAGAATCAATATAATGATTCTGTTTCTCATTCTTAGTGTGTCGTATATAATCGATTGAGGTATTGACCGCAATACTCTTCAACCATAACTCAAATGAAATAGGATTAACATATGAGTCTATACGACTGAAAGCCTTAGTAAATGTAACAGATAAAAGATCATCTGCTACATCATCGTTCTTTACAATATCAAAGATAATGTAACGAATTAATGGCTTGTGACGGTCATAGAGCGTACTAAAAGCTTTCTGATCGCCAAGTTTAGCCTGCCTAATTAGATTGTCTTCATCTTCTCTCTTCATAGGCTAATAAACTAAATGGTGGTGATAAGTAGGGGAGTCGAACCCCTACTTATCTAAAATGGACACTCCTGTCGTTCATATCCAAATGGTAAACCTAATACTTTGATAACAAAATAGTCTTCAAAAACAGGTTTGCGTACCACATATTGTAGATGAAAATTATCAAATATTTCATCACTATAAACTTTAGGCAGTTCCAAATTGTTTAACTTAGATACAAATATCCTTGTTAATACATTATCAGTGGATCTTCTATTATTTAGCATAGCTATATTACTGAAAATCTTCCACTGAGCATACTTTAACAACGCTTTTACTTGTAACTTATGTAATAGCCACAGTTTTAAATCGTCGTTTCTGTATTCAGACGGTAATATACCGTTTGGTCCGTATACATTTGATACTACAGACCCAAATATAGACCAATCTTCTACTAAATCTTTTGGAAGATATGGTTCTACTAATCGACTCCTCAAATATTTGTTTAAGTCTTGCTCATCTACCGCTGTAATGAGTTTCTTTTGTCCTTCCATAACCGTTCAACTATTAAGTTTGCTTGTGCATGACTAAACCCTTTTTCAAGCATAATATTGCTGATTAGAACACTATCGTCGATACTACCACAGATAGATAACCATCTTTGGTATTCTTTATTAGTGTAAGCTAATGATTTGTCTTGTTTAATCTCTTGCAACGAGAATTGTTCAACAGTCAAATTTAACGGTTTAAAATTAAAATTAGAAGGATTCTGACTTATAGCCTCTACGGCTTCTTTACTGTCGATCATTGTTCCATCTTCTATGAACTTAGATAAGTTAAATGCACGAGTTATTCGTAACATAGGTGCGCATCCTTCTATTACTGCAATGATTTCGCATCCTTCTACGACTACTAAATAGCTTCCACTTTCTTTCAATTCATTCATCTTTACCATCCTTTCTAATATAATTAAAATAAACTTCAGCGATTTCCATAGCAGCTGTTATATCCTTGTTATAAGTTTTACTTATAATTCTGGCAGCTTCTATAGAGTCCTTAGCATCTTTTAGTAACGCAATGAACTCTTTTCTCTCATTTTGATTCTCGAAATAAATTCTTTTACCTACTTTCATATTACTCTGGTATTAATACTTCTACTTCCTTCCATACGCAGCCTTCCATCAGTACTTTATTCCATTGCGAAGGTAAGTTATATGTATGGATTTTTGTTTTACTCAAATGCCTGTGTGCTTTGTTGTGATAATAATTCCACCAATGGTGAGACATTATCTGTACACTACCAAGTTTACTGCCAATGCTTGTGTTACTGTTGAAACAGAACAAAACAATAGGCTTTCTACTGCTAATTCTGACCAAATCTACATCTTTATTGACTGCATTAGCACCTTTTGAGATGAGTAAGTTATACATACCGACAATATTGTCTCTTATTCCAGCACATACAAATCCTTGATCTGTATCAAAATAACTGAAATTGTAATTATAAAACTTGCTTTCACTCTTTGTCATTGTCACAGAATGTTTCTATACAACCATTGTTTTCTAACATACTGGCTTCTGAGCTTAAATCCATCCACCAATCTATTCCTTGAGATTCTCTACTAAAGTCAGCACTACATATCAATTCATTTTCATGAAGATGATAATATAGTTCACAACCTTTTAAGAGGTGTTCATAGCAATACTTTGCGATTGCTTCAATCAATTGCTTTTCTACATTATGTTTCTGAGATACTTTTCGCCAAGATAGCGGTAAATTCTCTTCTACATACTGTAGATAACTACTGTACGTTATACCTTCCTTATTCATATTAACAGAACTTTAATGTGACAATACTGGGATTTGAACCCAGATCTATGCATAAGCATCATTCTACCATTGAACTATATTATCTCCCTCACTTTCGTAGTTAGCACGCAGACTTTACGCAGCTACTAAGCCCGTATAGTCTGTGACAAACGAATAGTTGCCATTTAAACACACAATGAACCTATCTTATCTCTCTAATTGCTAGTCAAAACCATGCAGCCCCTTTTGACCGTTCTAAAATTTAAAAACTTGGCGCACGGTCAACACGATCAAAAATCCTAGTTTTGTTTTCCCTTGTAGCTCTTGTGAGCGTGGAGCTGGAGGGAGTCGAACCCTCGTCCTAACAATGATTAATAAGCCTAATGAGACACAGTACAGTTCTTATACTGTGAATATAGTGAAAGTAAGGAGATCACTCTCCTTACTCTCTAAGAATTTACTAATAGTATTGATTCTATAAAGAGTATATTTGTAATAGTGTTATTGATTCCTTGCCCATGCCTGGAACTTATTGAATGCTAAACAAAATACAAGATATACTCATAGAATCTAGCATAAAGCATATACTGTTTTCAATTTGAAATCTTTGATAGAAAGTATGTAGCAAAAGCTGGCACTAAGGCACACATACTTGCCGTCTTTGATACGCTCATAGATCCTACTACTACCACAAGGGATTTGAGTAGAGAGGTTTATTCCTCTCTGTAATGCTACTCAAGATTCACATTACACATACTATTAGTACATAGACACTTTAGTACTGGATTGTAGATTAGTTATTAAAACTATTCTTTCGAGTATCCCAGGAAATGTCCGGATTCTGATCATTCAGCTGACGAAGATAGACATTGTACTCTTGTTTTACCTTGAGAAGCTCTTCTTCGCGCTTCTTGTCAACTTCCTTCTGTTTCTTGTTATACTCTTCCGGAGTCAGACCGCCTGCCATGAGAGATTCCCGATTTGCACCGGTTTCCTGAATGTGAGTGCGTTCTACTTCCTCAAATGCACGAGCACGTTTCAGCTTCAGTTTGCTGTATGAAACATTATACTCGCTGTCGACCAGCGCTGTTGCAAGTTCTCTTTTCAAAGCATCCTCTTTGTTTTTGAGGATATCCTTGTTTACTTCTTCAACCATAGACTTGCTCACTGTTCTACCTTCTTTGATCTGCGAAAGGATGTCTTTTTCTTCCATTTTGATAATGTTTTAAATGTTAATAATTAGTAATAATAAATACCTTCAAATATTGATCTACGTTCATATTTATGATCATCTAATACAAAATTAACTGGATCATAACCACTAATTATATTATTAATTAATGTTTCATAACTTCTCGCTGTACGAAGACAAAAACTGCTAACATAATCAGTTAATTTTGATATAAAACGACCATATATGCACATATGATAGAGATACCAGTTTAATGGTGGATCTCTTGAAACAGCTTGTTTTACAAGTTTTTTAATTTCTATTCTTTCTAACATAAAATAATAAATTTCTAAAGTAAAAAGCATGAGATAGTATTCTTATTCCTTATTCCTATCTTACCTCCTTTCCTTCTTATAATTAACATAGAACTTTTACTATGTCATTTGTATATAAATACACAACTCGTAGTATACATCTTCATATACATTTTAATGAGTTTAGGGCGTTAGGTTTAACATGCTTGGGGATAACCACCGTACTCATAAGCGTTAACTTTAGAGTTATAAAAATAGAGTTATAACTGGCGAGTTACTTCTCGTATATTCTTTTACTCTTTGACTCTCTTTTGTAAGGAGTCATTTTAGGCTTATGCATAGAATCTTTTCTATGCATAGCCTTTTGTTCTCTACCATCTTTCTTCGTTTTTCCCATTATCGTTGATTATTGAGAATGTTACGACATTGATAGATAAGAAATGTTAATCTCTTTCTCTCGAATAAAGCCCAATCAGCAGAGCCTTCTTCAATACTGGCAATATCTGTTACTACAGCATGATTGATTTCATCACGAGGGCCATAGTACTCACTGACAAACGCCGTTGCAAAAGAGATAGGATCGTTAACAAATTGCGCAAACTTTACTAATAAATTATCTGCAAGTATTACTCGAGCTTCACTTGGCTTGAATAAGTCATTAGCATTAAAAATACTTGCAAATGCTTCATTGTTAGCGTTAATAACAGAAATCTTAGCAGATTCTGAACGCAATTTTTTAAGTACTTCAGAGAATAAAACCTCTGCTTCTTCTACAGAAATGTTGGGAGGCAATACAATCATTGCTAACCCGTTTACTGTTGCTTTCATTTTTGATTTTATTAAAATTGTTGATGACGGCATTGTATCTACAACTACAATGCAAAATAAATACATAACAGATGTGTATTGTTGTAGCAATACGTAAACAAAAAGAAATTTTACCTAATAACGAGGATTGGTTTAGGAAAATTTGACTATTAAAACTTGTTTTAAGATACAGCAGAATTGTATTGTCAGTACAATTCTTATTATCTCCATGATTTTTACGTCCGCACGATCATAATATTTGTGATTATCAGTATTAATTAAAGCAATCACCACTCTAATTATTCTGCATAAAATACTACTTACGCCCCACATGGTTGTCATTTTCTGAGGACGACTGCACCTACATTCACATGCAAGTACAGCCACTGAAGAAATAATGAAGTTGTAAACTGTTATTGATACACTATTGTATCCTTGGCAGCTTTTGCTGGAATTGGTACCTTCTCAGGTTCCTTTTCTTTCTTTAACTTAGTAGTTATTTCTACTCCTTCAATCCTTTTTCCATCTACTCCAGGATTATTAAGTCCTTGATGTTTTAGTTGTTCCGCAATCTGTAGAGATATGTAGTATTCCCTGTTACGTTCATACTCTTGAACATACCTCTTTATAGGCTCTTGCGTTCCTAATTTCTCGAACAATGCCTGCATTATTTCAGGTGGAAAGTTACTATAGACCTCATAACATCGAGACGACTCTTTGAGATCGTTCCACTCTTGCATGGCTTCTTCTACTGTAGGCACTGCTTCCATCTCGGATTCAATAAACTCTTCCGTAGCGGATTGTGTAATGTTTGGGATTTCTCCCTTCACGTACTTGTATGTGCAAATGCCGGCACATACCAACAGTAGTACTAATACTACCGATACGAAGCCTTTAAAGGCTCCTGAACCTTGTTCATTTTCCATTTTTTGATAAACGTTTATTAATTAATAAAAATTGAACTATATAATTGATATAAATCAATTATTCTTTTGGAAATGTATCCATAATACTGTATATACTCCTTACGAGATCTAAGTATAAAGATTTATATTTCATTAATTCTTTACGCTCTTTCTCGTACTCTTTCTTATTAAGAAGGATACATTCTTGAGGAGATAAATTCTGTAAATGCGAATAAACTATTAGCTGAAATGCTTCTTCTGCTTTTATTGGAGAAGGAAGTATTACTACTTCAATATTAGCATTAGAATTACTTCTAATCATTTCAACTGTATTCTCATCACATTCACATTGTGGGATAAATTCTCCACTATCTACAGCATCTTTAGCTTCTCTTAAACTTAAACCAAATAAGTTTTTTATAAATTTTATCTGGTCAAGTTTTCGATTAATCACATCATCTTGTGCAAATAAAAGTTTTATTTTCATGTTACTTCTATCTATATTAAATTGTTCTAAAAATCAGTATTTCTTTGAGCTTACTTTCCCAAAGATTTGGTTTACCTTTTCTCTCTAAACCCATTCTCACAGGTTCATAGTATTTTCTATCTATTTGCATAGATAAACCATCAACTTGTTCAAGATATACTTGAAAATTGATATTAGACAGTTTATTATGCAACAAATAGAAATTGGTTCTTTGTGGTCCTTGAATAAGGATATTATGACCACACACACAACTATACGCTAATCGAAATGCATCATACTTAGTAAGACCTAAATAGCGTATAAACAAATTTGCTACCGAGAATAGTTTCGTCCACGGTAACTTCTGAATAGTTGTTAATCTTATCATATTGTATTATTTAAAATAATCTAAAAAAGTAAATGAAGAGATTCGAACTCTTATAAGTAATAATATCTACGAAATTTACTTGTTTTCTCCTTACACTACAATAGTGTTTAAACTACATTTACTTCTAATTACCGGGATATTAGAGAATAAGCATATTATTTTGTGTTATAGCACGGTATATCTCTTCACACGTGTATTTAGAGATTATACGATCCATAATTATATCCGGGTATATTTTAGTAGCTCTTAGTTCATTTAGATCATTTGTCCATAGTACATATGGTCGTGGATAGATTAAACAAGGACCGTGTCCATGTTCATGCAATCCGTAACAGAAGTTTTCACTCCTGTTTACTACCGCATTTAGCGGTATCTCTGGCCCTAGCCAAGATGGAAAAAACTCTATATTTATAGGACCGTATGAACTAATAAAATCAGGATCTTTAACATTAAAGAATTTCTGAACTTTCATATCTAATTCATATGGAATATATCCCATCTGTTGCAGAAAATGCGCGAAGTTCTTATTCCTTTCCATATTATATCAATTAAGAGTTCTCTCGTATTCTTCTAATTTACTAATACAGTATCGAGTATGAGCTAATGCTATTCTCTTTACTGCAGAAATACTTTCATATTCTTTTAGAGCTTCCATATACTCTTGATAGTAATTTGCAAGTCTTTCTGAATCGAATATATCAGCTTCAATTAGATTAATATAAGATCCTAATCTATTAACATAGAATCGTATATCGGAAAGATCTTCTGTGTTTTCAATAGAGTTTTTAGAAGCATATAACATATTTAATACTCTATGAACCCTATTTAAAAGCTTTTTCCTCTTTTTTGCTCTTATTGTGAGCACGTAGTACAGATATGCTATCAATAAGCAACCTGTTAAAAATACAAATAGTAGCATATATTTTCTTTTTTAAATGCTTTTTAACTATATGTTTTCGCCAAATAAATAAGATAGGTATGATGCCTACCATATAATAGATGAGAAGACCTATGAATGATTCAATAAATAATATTGATAATCCCCATAGTATGAACAATATCATTTCAATTATCTCAATGAGATTACTGAGTAATCGTAGTCTGTGATACTTTTTCATGTTGATTAGTTTAAAATAACCAGAGTAATGATATAATGCCGTCAAGCAAATCTTACTCTGGTTAAGATAATCTCTAGTCCATTCACATGTCATCCGAGATAGAGTCTATAATTTACATATTCAACAAGTTAATTCGGATATTGTCTTTCTATAAGACTATGTCTTTTAATGAATAATTAGTTCAATAAAAGTTATATTAAGGCATGTAACCTGACATCCTTTAATAAGCCTGTAAGACTAAGAGATATCTCTTTATCTTCTGTAATGCTCTTATAGGACAATTTATCAAGTCTTTTAACCCTTAATAGTATATTTACAGATCTACTCTGTTTAGCAATCTCTGCATATATAACTGTACCGACTAAATTACAGCTTATAATAGTTATTTTTCTACCTATTAATTGCTGAATTAAACTACCTCTTTCCGCTCTCATGCTCTAAGTTCTTGTATTTTTCAAAATCCTTAACAGCCATTTCTCTATTAGAGAATGTGAGAATGTTTACCTTATTCTTAGTCTGTTTTACAATAGACCATTCAAAGGCATGTGTCCCTATTAATGAAATAATTTCATTACCTAAATGTACAACAGCACGTACTGAGCTATTGCAATTTTGCTTGTGATATTTCTTCTTACTCATGACTAATTAATATGTAATAGATCTTTTATAGCAACGTATGCTATGTATTTCCATACTATAAGTATTAGTCCACCCAATATGTATAAAGGGCGTACAGACTCTGCAACAAAGCCTATAAAGAAAAAGAAGAATATAACAAATGCTATTGTAGAGTATTTTGAAATCTTCAAAGCATTTTCTTCTAATGAATTTAACTGTCTCATATTACAATATACAGATTATCGTTTGTAAATTGAAAAAAAGAACAGCCGATCACTAAGACCAGCTATTCTCATGATTATCAACGTCTAATTGTTACGCCAGGTCTACCAGTCGGTCTACCAGCGGGTTGTTGTGTAGGTTGTTCTACTGGATCTGTAGTGGTTTCAGGTATATCACCATCACCAGCTGTAGATGCCCCAGCAAATGGATCAGCTCCTGTATTTGTAGCACCAATATTGTTATCAGTATCACCATCATCATACGCATCTATAGGTACAATAGTATTCATACTAATACCTCTATAATAGCTTGACTCAGCTAATTTCTGCGCATCTTCACCTCTTGCGGGTGAACCATCAGGCATAGTTCTAATAATAACTTTGATATCCTCAAATACAATCATTATAGGATTATCAGGATCTTCTCTATTAGGCCGAGTAACAAACTCACCTTGAGCATGACCAGGTCCATCAGTCTCCCAAACTCTATAAAAGGGTTTAGGTGTCTTTACACGTACCTCTTGTAGGTAGATAAACTTCGGAAATTTAGCTTCTAAAGCTGCTTCCATTGCATCAGTAATAAACATTACATAATTGAATGTTCTACCGAATTCGTCACCAGATTGACGTACTTCCAGCTTACAGTATCTATTACCGTTCTCAGCTGTGTTAAATTCATGAGCTAAAATGTCACATTTCATAATTTTGATAATTTAGTTGTTTAATTGTTTAATTGTCTATGATACGCTATATATTATATATAGGCGTAAAGAGTAATAAGAGAAAAAGGTGAAAAAGATGAAGGGTGAGGATTATCTAATCCTCATACTCTAATACTCTCGTACGCCTATAAGTATACTATATCTCGCACAATATGCTAAAAGGGTAATTAACTTGGTGCATTATAAGAAAGTAAATAAGGTGAAGGCAAAACCAACACCTTATAAATAGCGTGTATACACACGTTCACAAAACTCTTTGTATCTCTCACCATGTAATCGTCTCTTACGATAGTCTATATACTGTGATAATACACACAGTATATAGCACAATATCGCAAAGACAATAGGGATCACAGCTATTATTAATGCTCTCATAGCTTATTTTGCTGAATTCCCAAACGCAACCCAATACTCTACCATTACTCTATACTCACAGTTGTCTCTTCTACTTAAGATAGTAGCCATTTCTAGAGCATCTTTCTGAGTTTGTTCATCGTTTTTTTCAAATACTGTAACAATTACCGGAGTTATGTGCTTATAGCATCTTACCACTGCTATCATAATATATAATTTTATTGATTAATAATCAAAAGTAAACCAGGTAGTCTAGATGCAGTTGACTATACCACCTACCTGGTCTTTACGACATGCAACCGAGAGTCACTCGGTATCAAGCTTGCTATCAAAGGATAATAGCTCAGTAGTCCTTTTCTAAAGAGGTTTAACCAATAGCTACTGATTTCGTAGAGATGCCGTTCTCTACTAGCCTACACTCTTACTTAAAGCGATGATACTGGCTAATATCACCTGTTTAGGCATAAGAATATAAATAAATATAAATATGATGAGAAATATACACTTTATAATATACTCCTCACAATCTGCTAAGAGGGAAAAGGACTTGATGCATGTCGTAGAAAACAAAAGAATGAAGAGAAGGGCCGAAGCCCTTACTCTCACTCAGGAATGTCACCAGTAGCACCGTCAAAGTCATCTGTCTGGACATCACAGATCTTACCGTCCTTCAACAGAGATGAACGCAGCTTCTCAGCCATGACTGTTGGGTCATCTACATCTGCATTCTGGAACTGACGTACCACCACAGACAAGGTGTTGAACACTTGTGGCTTGATTGTACCGTCATCATCAACCCGTTGGAACTGCTCAACCTTGACGCTCACACGTCTCAGTTCGATAGACGCTGGTCTCTTAGCTGTTAGCTTCTCAGCTAACGCTTCACTACACCACATACGGTAGTGTAACTCTTCAGCAAATGGATCGTTCTCTGGCTGTGCTGTGATGTTCACATACCAGTTACCATTACTTGCTTGTTTTGCTTCCAACTCCATGATTGCGCACTTCATCTTTCTTCTCGGCTATCTACCCTTCAGTAGTAGTACTACACCACAACCGCCTTCCGCTGTGGCTGAAACGTTAATAATCACAATAAACAAATAAGTTAACCAATTTGATGCATTATTAAAGCAAATAACAAGCCCAAAACACAGCTTGATGCATTGAGAACCCCCGGGGGACTTTCCTTTCACTTATGATAGGGGGAGGGCAATTATATACTAGTTCCCGCTCTCTCAAATTTCTCCTTGCGCTCAATTTTTATTTTTTACATATTTTTAACAAAAATTTTATATGTACGTTAGAAGCTATATGTTAAAAATAATTAAATAATGTTAAAATGACACGCTCAGAGTGGTTAGAACAGCATGGGTTTACCAAAGTAAAAGATAATAAAGTAGGAGATTGGAGCTATAAAACATATCAAAAAGTATATGAAAATGGTGATATCTTAGAGATTTATATAGAAGAAACAGATACACCAGGGGAGCTTATATCAGAATATATGACAGGCTGTGAACTCTTTTGTAAGAACACAAATGGTACTCATGATAGTATGAGTTTTGTATAATAGTTAAATATAGTTAAAAGATGTTAAAAAATTGTAAATCAAATAGAGAAAAAGAAGTAATAGAAGAGTATTATACAACAGAATATTGGCCTGTTATTGGTAGAAATGCTAAGTATAAAGTAGTAAAATATGCTAATAAAGGAGATAATAAGGGTGACATATTGCATAAATATTTGATAGAAATAGAACAAAATTAATATATATTTCGTTACTCTCTATGTCTAGAGTAGAGAGATGGAGAGTATATATAGAGATAGTAAGTAATATCAACCATTACTCCTTACTCTGGATTATACTACTAATATCTAAAGTAATAGTATATGGAAGATTTCTATTTTTATGATGAGTTTGAGGACTTATACTCAGATGATGAATTTGAATATTATGACTAATATGGGAGAACCAGAAGCTAAAGAAGCTATCTTAAAAGGTTTTGTTACTATTGACGGTATAGAATATATAATACACCCACAAAATAATGGTAGTTGCGATAATTGTGCATTTGAAGATAGGGAACACTGTCCACAGTTAGCACTAAATATCTGCTGTACTGGAGGAAATATACTGAAATATAGTAACTTTTAAAAGGAACAATTTGCATTATAACGCGTTTTAACAGCAAAAATAAGGATTATGGCAGAGAATAAAGATAATATATTACTGGATCAGGTACTAGAAAAAGTAGAGTATTCGTTTACTCGGGATATTTTAGTTAAACCGTTACCTGAAGAATATATTGAGAAAGAGATCTCAGAACCAGTACCAACTGGTAAGAAAGATGTAGATGGTATTGACAAGTATGATACTAAAACAGAAGTAAAGAAAGTACCTACTACCTTTAGAAAAGGTATAGTATTAGCAATTCCTTCAAATTATGAATGGCAAGATAAAGAGAATCATCCTGAAGTAGGTGATATTGTAGCGTATCCTTCTAAAGCTGCTGCACATTTTGATCTCTTTAAAGATAGTCAATTAGTAAATCCATACAATGTGGTAGCTTTCATTAGTAAAAACAAATAGGCTTTTTTCATTTTTATAAATTAGCTCCTAAGAAATTAGGGGCTTTTTTATTGCATAAAAATTACAACAAAAATAAATCATACGCGTTATATAATCATGAACATTGAAAATAATAGCTTGATAGATAACCTCATTAACATGAGTGGTCTATCAGAATGGATAGAAAAACTACCTAATGGTCAATACAATTTATTCATACCTAAAGATATGCATTCCCCATCTAAAACAAATGCTTACAAAATAACAGTATCTTTACAAGATTTAATGAATGCATATATGATCATGAATCAACCAAAGCAGTATACTACAGACGGTGATACAGTGATTAAGGAAGGTGATACAAAGTTTGATATTAACAAGTGGGTAGAATTAATGGTTAAACAAATAAGTAAATAATATGAACGTAGCTTATAAAGTAATTAAACCTTTTGGTTGTGCAAAGATTGGTGATATCTTTAATTTCGACTCTGATGATAGAGAATTTGTAATGGAAGACACTAAAACTACAAAGAAAGGTACTAATTCTCGTTTTATGTCTATTAACGAAGAATATGTTGACGCATTAGTAAAAGGTGGCAATTTGGAACCGTATGGTTCAGAAGTTGCTGAAGTAGAAGAAGAAACATTACCTACTATTGCTGAACTGAAGTTGATTGCATTGGAAGCTTTTATCAATGATTGCAAAACCAAATATGAAGGTAATCTGGATAAAGTAAGAAAGGATTTTGAAGAAGGTAAGATTCAACCTTGTTTGAAGTTAGAATCTGAAACAGTAAACCAAAATCTGTTGAAACTTATTAATGCTATTCAGCAGATTTTAGATGTAGATAAGGAAGACAATGAATAAATTAGTTAAGACTGTAAATAAGGATGATCTTATTACAGAGTTCTTAACATCACTTAATGGCATACTTCGGCTTACGGACAGGGAACTAGAATTAATGGCTGAGTTAATTAGATTAGACATTAATTATAATAAACTACCTAATGAACACAAGAATATAGCTAATAGACAGAATAGAAAGCATATAATTCAAACATTAGGTATTACTAAGGATAATCTAAGTCGGTACATTAAAGCTTTCAAAGAAAAAGGAATTCTAATTGCAGGTCCTGCCGAAGATGAATTAAGTGTTAATAAAGCTCTAATACCAGAGATCATCGGAGACAGAGTTCAAGTAACCATCATAATTAGAATACATGAAAATAATAACATTTAAGCCAGGTACTATAATCCTTTGGCAAGATTACTCTAAGATTAAAATATGGTTTAATAAACTTCTTGGTAAGAAACTAGACTACAATAAAGGAATAATAATAAAGACAGAAACGGTTTTACATTATCCTATTACTCTGGATAACCCTTTAAGTGAGGAGAATACGTTAGCGTTAGAACCTATAGTAGATTATTCTAAACAAGAAGCAAAGAAGTTACAAAGTATTAAAGTATATGCTGATAACACAGCACTTGATACTTTAAAGATAATAGTTAATACTATTAGACCAGGTTCTATTGATGCAGCATCATCCTTTGATGATTTACTCCAGAATAAAGAATATAAAGTAGTATATGACTTCTCAAAAAAGAACTAGCATATATACTCAATTAGCTAATAAATATAACATACCATATCAAGTAATAGAAGTAATATGTAATCATCCTTTTAAATTTGCTTCTAATATAATTGCAAGTAATGATGATACAAAATCTATTATGTTTGGATATCTTTTTAAAATAAAACTAAAAAAGAAATATGCTAGCAAAGAAAGACAAGAACCCAAGAGTAATATTTGAAGACTCTGGGATTACAGAGAATAGATATATATGTGAGGGTAAAATATGGAATGCATCAACACTTATTACCTACTGTAAAGAACAGAAATATCCTGTATTTAAATTACCTCTAGTTGGCATAGATCTATCACACTTACCTTGGGATGTTGGATGTTTAGATGATTTTATATTTCATTCTTTACGAATACAAAAAGCAGATACTAAATATCCAATTATACTAGATAGTTATGGTAGAATATGTGATGGTTATCACAGGATATGTAAAGCTATACTAGAGAATAAGACTGAAATAGATGCAATACGAATACAAAAAATGCCTAAACCAGATGGATATGAAGAACGATCGTAAAGACGATAAAACAAGATGGGAATTAATGCCATTAGATTGTCTTGAAGACATAGCCAGAGTATATACAGAGGGTGCTAAGAAGTATAATGATAATACTTGGCAGAATCTAGAAAACGGTTATGAAAGATATAAAGGTGCATTACTTAGACACTTGTATGCTGCAGAGAATGAAATCTTTGATGAAGAAACAGGATGTAGGCATCTAGCACAAGTAGCCTGGAATGCTATTGCTTTACTTTGGATAAGTAAACACCGTGAAGGAGATATTGCTCCTGAAGCAGCTCGTAAGCAGAAATTAATAGACGACTTTTGGGAAGTAATGGATGCCTATAATGAGATTATCAAAGCTGATTGTGACGCTATCTCTAGTAAAGAACAAAAGTATATGTTCACTGATAAGCAAATCAACAAAGCTATTAAGAAATGTTCTCTTGACAATATCAAGATCTATTATAGGGAAATCTTTAATTATGATGATAAAGCAGAAGAGAATAAAGATAGAGATGGTAGATTTGTATATACATTAGAAGCGCAATACAAAGGTGATCCAGTATTAAGATCTAACTTGCTTAGACGAGAACTAATAAACTTTCTCAAGAATGCTGTAGAGGAAATTGAATATGAAAGAAACAAACATAGAAGAGAAACTGGATCAGATACTATTGAATCAACAAGTGATTCTACTGTATCTGAAACAGATACTACAGGACACGAATCGTAGTCAATTTGCTGAAGATTACGCTGCTAATTTAGCAGCGCAGATGACGGAAATAATATTAGGAAATAATATAGTAAGAAAATAACATGGAAGTAAAGTTTAAGAAATTAGCACAAGATGCAGTATTACCTACTTATGCTAATCCTAATGATGCTGGATTAGATTTAACCGCTACTAGGTTTACTCAGGAATTTGATAAGAGTGGTAAAATGGTACTAGTATACCATACTGATTTAGCAGTAGAGATTCCTGAAGGATATGTAGGTTTCATCTTTATGAGATCGTCTGTATCTCAGAGATCCTTATCATTGTGCAATTGTGTAGGTGTAGTAGATGCTGGTTACAGAGGTGAAATCATGTGTAAGTTTAAACTTACTACTGATGCATTGCCTACTATCTATCAACCAGGTGAAAAGATTGCACAGTTAATTATTATGCCTTATCCTACTATTGAACCTACTCTAGCTGAAGAATTAGTTGAAGGTGACAGAGGTGAAAACGGTTTTGGTTCATCAGATAATACAATAGAAAATGAGACACAAGAATCAGGACGAGATAGCGGAACAACTGAAGGAGATAATAAATAACTACAGTCGTAATCCAGAGTATGTAAATATGTTTTACACTAAACAAGAAGCTGTTGATGCTTTAAATAGACACTATAAATTAAGGTATATAAAATTTGATTAATATGATTTACAATTTAAGATATAACAATTTGTTAAGTAGTAAAGATGGTTCTCTTGAAAATATTCAAGATAATGTTGAAAAATATGATATAATTGATTATTACTATATTTTACCTGAAGCTGGGGAATTGTTTTATGAAGGTAAGAAATACGAAATTACTGAACCTAGTTTGTTGTTCAAAGCTTATACTACAGAAAAAGATAAAGCTCCTGAGATTGTAATTGTACCTTGTGCTTCCGCTATCAACAGATTAATTGAATTAAAAGAAATGAGACACAATTATCAGAAAGTACGTGATTGCGGTAATTGTGAAAAAATTTGTTGTGATTGTTGTCCGAACTAATGAAACTATTTGATATTCTTGCAGGAAAAGTAGTTATACACAATGATGCCCTAGGTATCCCAGCCTTTAAAAAGGTATGGGATGCCGATAAGGCAGATAAAGAAATGGCTACTAAATACATTACTTATATTGTACTAAAGAATAAATATGATAGTCCTTATGTAAAAAGTATGTCTCCTGAAGACATAGAACCAAGACTTAAGAAAGAGCTCTTTGATGATGCTAACTATAAATTACCAGTAGAGGTAATAGAAGCAGAACAAGCTTACATTAATTTCAATGAAACTCTTATCTTAGGCTTACTTAAGAATGCTAGGTTGAAATTAGATAGTGTATCTAGATATTATGCAGAGTCACTACAAGATGAACTTGATGATAAGAAAGTTCAATTAATCCTAGCAGGTATGGAAAAACTTGGTAATACTATTAAATCTTTAGATGCATTAGAGTCCGCAGTAAGATCAGAAGAATTAGCTAATAATAGGATTCGTGGTGGTGCAGAAGTTAACCCATATGAACTATCAAATAGACAAGCTGTACGGTAAGTAATACATTTTGAAACAAAATAAACTAACTACGCGTTAAACGCACAAAATATAATAACTATGACTAAGGAAAAGAAAGCTACTAAAACTACTAGTAAGGCAAAATCAGTTAAAGTTAAATACAATCAGTATGATACGATTGTTAATATGGGACCCGCATATGACTATAAAGCCCTTAAAGATATAGAGGTTACTCTAATGGAGCAGGAAGCTGCAGAGAAGGCAGCAGTAGAAAAATTGAAACAAGCTACAATGCCTCTCTATAAGAGAGTTTGGAGAAATATAAAGAAATTGTTTAATCATTAATAATATGATTGATTTCAGTAAGAAAATCAAGAATAGTGACAAGTTTAGAACCCCGGCGTTGACTTATTTAGCGTCGGGGTCTTATTGTGCTTACCCGAAAGGTACTACTGAATATTACAATTTCTGGGACCAAGAAGTAGATAGATGTGTTAATGGTTATACTGCAGAAGATGGTGATTACATTACTGGGTATAACTATTTCTATTTAAACTATTGTCCTATTCAAAGACTTGTTTATATCACAACTAATGGTGAAACTAAGAAGGTTAGACAGGCTGCATTCCCTGATTTCTATGATTACGATTATTACTTCTTTCAAGCTGTAGAGGAAGCAGAGAATCAAGGTAAACATATGGTACTCACAAAAGCAAGACGTAAGGGTTATTCATATAAAACTGCTTCCATGTTGTGTCGTAACTTCTTTCTTATCCCTAATTCAAAGTCTTATGTATATGCATCAAACAAGCAATATCTTACTGAAGATGGTAACTTAACCAAAGCTTGGGATTATATGGATTTTATTGATGCTAATACCGCATGGGGTAAGAAAAGGCAAGTAGCTAATACAGCTATGCGTAAAAGAGCATCTATGCTTGTTACTGATGAATTTGGTAACAAAGTAGAAATGGGTTATAAATCTGAAATAATGGGTGTATCTGTTAAAGATAACCCAAATGCTGTTCGTGGTAAGGCTGCTAAACTAATTGTGTGGGAAGAAGGTGGTTCATTCAAAGAATTAAAAGCTGCATGGGAAATTGCTAGACCATCAGTAGAACAAGATGGCGTTGCCTTTGGTCTAATGCTTTTGTTTGGTACAGGTGGTGACGAGGGTGATAATGTAGCAGGTTTAAGGGAAGCCTTTTACGACCCTGAAGCATTTAACTGTATTGGTTTTGATAATATATGGGATGAAGGTGCAGTTGGTGGTAAGAAATGTGGTTTCTTTGTACCTCAACATACTAACCTAGATATACGTGATTCAAATGGTAATCGTATATATATGGATGACGATGGTAATACTCTTCACGATAAAGCTAGGGCATATATACTTAACCTAAGAGCTAAAGAATTAAAGAGTGCTAAAGACTCTCAACAAGTAGACAGGTATACTGCAGAACATGCAGAAACACCCGCTGAAGCCTTTACTGAACTATCTGGTAATATATTCCCTAAACGAGAATTACAAAAACAATTAGCTAGGATAAGAACTAATCGTAAATTACAAAATCACAAGCAAGTTGGTGATTTAGTATGGGAACAAGGTGTACCTAAATGGGTAATTAAAAAGACAGGTGATATTACAGAGTATCCTCTACCAAAGATGGCTGATACTACAGGTTCTATAGTAATATGGGAACACCCTTGCCCTGATCCTCCCATAGGCTTATATATAGCAGGTTTAGACCCATATGATCAAGATCAATCCGGTACTAACTCATTAGGTTCTATATTTATATACAAGCGTATACAGAACTTTGAATCTTATAGTGACATATTAGTAGCAGAATATACTGGTAGACCAAAAACAGCAGAAGAATTCTATGATAATGTACGTAAACTATTAATGTATTATAATGCTAGGGCTATGGTAGAAAACCAAAACACTGGTATATTCGCTTACTTTAATAATAAGCACTGTGATTACTTACTAGCTGATCAACCAGATATTATCAAAGATATCGTAAGAGACTCCAAAGTAAATAGACGTAAAGGTTGTCATATGAATAAAGAGATAAAACTTTGGGGTGAGGGTAAGATTAAGGAATGGCTAGAGGAAGAAACAGAACCTGGTCATATGAGACTTGAGTCTATACTATCAGAACCATTACTACAGGAATTAATAATGTATAATGATAAAGGTAACTTCGATAGGGTAATGGCAATGATTCAGTTAATGATATACAGGGAACAATTGTATACGTCTCAAGTAAAGCAAAAACAAGAAGTAGAGAGGAACCAAAGATTGTTTGATTTACCTATATTTACAGATAAATGGTTTGAACAAGACACTTCTGATTCTACAAATAAATTATTTGATTCAAATATATTAACATTTTCATTTTAAATATGGAACGCACAGTAAATAGCTTTCCTATACAGAAAATACCTTATAACAAGAAGACTGACGAATGGCGGGAATGTTGTGTGGATTACATTATAGGTCAATCACAAATAACTAATTCTGATACAGTACCTTCAGAAGAAGAAATGCAGACTTATTATGATCTATATAATAGTGTCTATAGTGAAAAGGATTTGAAGTATGTTACTAACCCTTTTAACCAAGATGATGGTTTCCCAGCAATGGCACAGGATTATAACATTATCAGACCTAAGATTGATTTACTTATTGGTGAAGAAACTAAACGACCTTTCAATTTTAAGGTATGCCGTACTAGCGATGCTGCTGCAAGTGAAATGCAAGAAAAAGCTAAGCAAATGCTTTTAGATTATGTACAAGCAGCAATCATGGCTAAGATGAGCCCTGAAGGACAAGCAAGATATGAAGAAGCCTTACAATCTGGGGAAATACAGACTCCAGAACAAATACAGGAATACCTTACTAAGGATTATAAGGATGTTGCCGAATTAACTGCTTATCACAGTTTAAACTATTTGAAGAACTCTTTGAATATAGACCATGAGTTTGTAAAGACATGGAAAGATGCACTTATTGCTGGGGAAGAAGTTCTTTACGTAGGCATTAGGAATGGAGAACCTTGTTTAAATAGGGTTAACCCAAAAGGTTTCTGGTATGATGATTGTGATGGCATAGAATTCATTCATGAAGCACCTATGTGTTGTAATAAAATGATTATGTCATATACTCAGGTATATGATGAGTTTTATGATAAAATGGATGAAAAACAACTCAATAAGTTACTAGAGAAATTCGATCAGTATGGTAAGAGTGGTAAGAACTGGTTAGGTGATAAGAATATGGTTGACGATTGGAACCATATAGATACTAAGATTTATAGTAAGTTACCTGATCATAATCCTTATGGTGATGCTGAAGATGTGGTAGTTTATCATGTATGTTGGAAATCTTTTAAGAAAATAGGTTTCTTAACAACTATCAACCCTGAAACAGGTTTACCTGAAGAAATTGTAGTAGACGAATATTATAAACCACTCGAAACCGAAACAGTAGAATGGGATTGGATTGTAGAAGTATGGGAAGGATATAGAGCAGATGATGACATTTACTTTGGTATTCAACCTATAGAATATCAGTATATTACTAGTAACAATCTTAATTCGCAGAGATTACCATATACTGGGGTAGTCTATAGTAATACTAACAGTGTACCAAAATCATTAGTTAGTATAATGAAACCATTACAGTATTTATATATTACTACATTCTATCGATTAGAACTAGCTATGGCTAGAGATAAAGGTAAAGTACCTGTAGTAGATGTTACACAGATACCTAAAGGATTAGGTATAGATACTTCAAAATGGTTACATTACTTAAGTGCACTAGGTGTTGCATTTATTAACCCATATGATGAAGGTTGGGATATACCTGGTAGAGAAGGTGGTAGACCATCAAGTTGGAATGGATTCTCTACTTGGGATCTTACTATGGGTAATGTCATAGCTCAGTATATACAGTTACTTGATAAGATTGAAGCTATGGCTTCAGAGTTGTCTGGGGTAACTCCTCAAAGACAAGGTGCTATCTCTAGTACAGAATTAGTAGGTAATGTAGAAAGATCTGTAATACAATCTGCTCATATTACTGAACCTTTATTCTGGATGCATAACCAAGTAAAGAAACAAGCTTTATTAATGTTATTAAATGCTGCAAAAGCTGCATGGAAAGATAGTGATAAACAGTATCTCAATTATATATTTGATGACACTACTAGAGCATTTGTCTCAGTATCAGATAATTTCCCATATGAAGACTTTGATATTTTTGTAACGGATTCTACTAAAGAATCTCAAGCAATTGAGCAGTTAAGAGCATTGATACAACCAGCTATGCAGAATGGTGCAAGTCTTGTAGATGCTGCTGAAATGTATATGATGGATAATCTATCAATGTTAAAGAATAAGTTACAAGAACTTGAAAATCAAAGAATATCTCAGCAGCAAGCTATGCAAGAACAAGAAGCAATGCAACAGCAGCAACTTGTCCAAATGCAGAATCAAGTTAAGGAACAAGAACTTATGCTTAAAGAAGCAGAACTTGACCTTGAGAAATACAAGATTGATCAGGACAATGCTACTAAGATTACTGTTGCTCAATTGAATGCTTATCGTGGTTCTGAAAGTATGGATCAAGATGGCAATGGTATACCAGATCCTATTGAGATTGGTAATCAAGCAATTGAACAGCAACGTCTTTACTCTGATATTATGTCTAAACAGATTGAACAAGCTAACAAAGCTCGTGAAGTTGAGAATAAGAAACAGATAGAAGCTAAGAAGATTGAACAGTCAGATAAAGCTGAAAAGCTTAAAGCTACTATTGAAAGAGAAAAGATAGCATTAGAAAAGCAGAAACTTGAGGAAGCTAAGAAGTTACAGATTCTTAAAGATAAGGCTGCAATGGAAAGAGAAAAACTGAAAGCTAAAACGGCTTTAAAGAATAAAGTGGTAGGAGAAAAAAGTAAATCTAAAACTAAAAAATAGGAGGAACTAATTATGGCATGTAAGAAAGGCGGAAGCAAGAAAGGTGGTAAAACTGGTAAAACAGGTAAGTAATATGAAAGAAGTTTTACTATATATTTGGCAATTGCCCCAGAATCTACTGGGGCTAGCCTTATATAAAATATATAAAGGTCATGAAATATGTACTAAAGAAGTTTGTGGGAATGGTATTAAGTGTAAGCTCAGTCCTCAAATGGCTGGTGGTATTACCCTTGGTAAGTATATTATCGTTAATAATCCTAAGCATTTGTATCATGAATTGGGACACACAAAACAATCAAAACGATTAGGTCCCTTATATCTGATAGTAGTTGGCTTACCTTCTTTACTGCACTGTGCATTTCATGAATGTGAAGATTATTATCATTTCTATACAGAAAGATGGGCTAACAGACTAATGGGAATTAAATGATGAAATGGTCAGATTTATCTTTTAAAGAGAAGAAACAAATATACGACAGTATTAAAGCTCAAAATCCTGATACTACCTATCTTGACATTAAATCACAATTTGATTCAATTCCTGCGTACGAAGATGGTGGTAAGAAGATAATGCCACCAAAAGAGTTAGGTCTTACTCCAGGTACTCCAGAGTATTATAAGAGGCAACAACAGATATCAGGTAAAGCTTCTACAGTTCAACCTGAAGCTTATATAACTCCTGCGGGTTATGTAAAGGACGCAATTAACTTTGTTGAAGACCTAAGTAATGGAGACTATACAGGTGCTGCTGTGGATGCTGCTCTTAATATCATTCCTTGGGGTGTTGGTAAAACATTAAAAAAGTTTAAATCCAAAGTAGGAAGATTAATTGAGGGTACTGATGAATATGCTACTTCTTCATATGCAGAACCATTCACACCTACTATTACGAAACCGACTAAGGTTAAACGTACTCCTTCTGGAGAGAGAAACTACAATCCAGCTAAACCTCCAAAAGATATAGAAGCACAAGCAGCCATGTTGCAGGATACTTGGTATCGTGAAGCAGTTAATAAGAATCAGTATAGTAATGAGATATTAAGAAGTGTTGATCAAGCACTATACCCTGATGAGGATACTCGTAAGTTAGTACGAGAGATTGATAAGGCTTATAATACTAATTACGAAAAGGCTTATTCCGATATTGCTTATAAAGAAATAACTGGTAGGAAAGATTATGTATCTTATGGCTCGATGGGTGATAATATATATGGCAAGGCTAACATGAAAAACATTCAAGATGGATTTACATCTAGTAATGTTGATGATTATAGTATAGTACTTGACCCATCTACTTATATACCTGGTACTGCAAATCATGAATTAGGACATATAGCGGATGGTATAGCTGGTTCAATAAAGTATGAAGCAGAACCTGGTGTAGATTATATTACAAACCCTTATCTTAGATATTTAGCAGATCCAGGTAATACTTATACTACTAAGGAATTAAGGGATGCTGGATTTCATTCAGCAGCTAAGAATAAGAGATATTTGCTTAATCCTACAGAATCTAAAAGTCATATGTTGACTCTCAAGAGAGCTTTGAAAGATTCTAATAAAATTAGTAAATGGAGTGATCCTGTAGATGAGAATATGATTCTAGATTACTTTAGAAGTGGTAAAGCTAATGGTGCTGTTAGAAATCAATACGATTTGTATATTGACAAACAGAGATATATAGATAGACTTAATAGACTAGTACCAATGGAATGGTTACTTCCTACAATAGGTCTAGGTGGAGCAGAATTTTTAAGAGAAAAACAAAATAATAAATCTAATTAATAATAATTATGGATAACAATAGTAATCAACTATTAGGTTGGGAAGCAGTAGCAGATGTATTTTCATCTAATACTATAGATAATAATCCTTTAGTAACAGGAAATCTACGTGAAGAACAGGGAGAGATTAGTGATGAAGAGATTGCACGTTTGCAGAGACAGCATAAAGCTCCTTCTGTAAAAGACGTATTTGGAAATGATGCTGTTAAGACTCCAGAAAAAGAAGAAAAAGAAATAGAAGAACCAGTAGTAGAAGATCCTACTGAGGAACCTGCTAAAGATGATAAAGTAGTAGATACTAAAGAGAAAGAAGATAGTGTAGTAGATACTCCTACTGAAGGAGAAGAATTGGATAACGAAGGTATTCAAGTAACTGCATTCTTTGATGCTGTAGCAGAAGAAATGGGTCTTGAAGTAGAAGAAGGAGAAGATAAACCTTCTACAGTAGAAGAGCTCTGTGAATATTTTAGAGAGATGATTGAGGAGAATTCTACACCAGAATACGCTAGTGAAGAAGTTGCTCAGTTAGACGAATTCGTACGCAATGGTGGTAAGCTTGAAGATTATTTTAAAGCTGCCCCTGCAATTGATTATGAAACTTTTGATACCACTATCGAAGAAAATCAAAAGAGAATTGTAAGAGAATTACTTGCTGCTAAAGGGTTTAACGAGAAGCAAATTGCTCGTAAAATCGAAAAGTACGAAGATGCGGGTATCCTTGAAGACGAAGCTGAAGACGCATTGGAAGCTATGAAGGATATAGCTGAAGAGAGAAAGGAACAGCTATTAGCGCAACAGAAAAAGGAAAATGAACAGAGAGTAGAGCGCCAACAAAGATTTGTAGATGACGTTGTCACCAACATTAAATCTTTAAAAGATATACGCGGTATAGCTATTCCTGAAAAAGATAAGAAAGCTTTACTAAATTACATCTTTAAAGCTGACGCTGATGGTCTTACTCAATATCAAAAGGACTATTCTAAGAGCGTCAAAAATTTAATTGAGTCAGCCTATTTTACTATGAAGGGTGACACTTTGCTAGATACTGCTAAAAAAATTGGAACTAGCTCTGCTATAAAAACACTTAAACAAAGCTTAAAAAACACGGGTAGTTCAAAAAACTCAAAGAAAGTTCACACTAGTTCACCAAACTCTATCTGGAGTATCGCAGCACGTAGTTTAAATAATATATAAAAATATAAATTAATTTATGGATAACGGAATTCTGAATAATTTGCAAATCGGTAAAAGTAGATGGTTTTCAGATCTTATTGACGAAAATAAGATTTCAGAAGCAATGTTATCAAGACCTTATGAAGTAGAACGTATCGTATCTTACGTTTTTGCTGCTAAAGATGGTGCTTATGGCACATCTATTGATGCTATTACGGGTGGTCTTGGTAATGTAATGACCATTGACCAGAGTACGTATGAATGGTACGTAGAAATCGATACCGATAGAGCTGTAACAATTCGCTCTGCTAAATGGCAGGGTACAGAAATTACTGCCGCTAATGCTGACACTATTATGGCAGGGATTGGTAACACACCTATCCAGATTTGGGTAGAAGACAAATGGTTTGGTCCAGGTG
>ERZ838827.172-NODE-172-length-94928-cov-7.648783_pt1 | contig 94928 bp, 73 predicted proteins | sample MGYA00519881_ERZ838827 | MGnify/ENA primary metagenome ERZ838827 (study PRJEB31850, sample SAMEA3708842) | human gut metagenome | biome: human gut; feature: human-associated habitat; material: faeces | place: China | collected 2014 ...
TATAAAAGCGAAGTGCCGACCTTGAAAGATCTGTACCGACAGCTCATGCTCCAGCCGGAAGAGGAAGCCAGGGGGCTTGCCTTGTCTTCGGAGTTGTTTATCAACGGAAGCCTAAATACCTTCGCCCAGAAAACCAATGTAAATACGAAGAATCGTATCATTGCCTATGATATCCGGGAACTGGGAGAGCAGCTCATGCCCCTTGGGATGTTGGTCACCTTGGACAGCATCTTCAACCGGGTGATCCAGAACTGGAAGAAAGGAAAGACTACCTGGATCTTTGCCGATGAGTTTTATCTGTTGTTCCGGTATCAGTACAGTGCGGACTTTTTCTACCGGCTCTACAAGAGAATCCGTAAATACCATGGATTTGTCACAGGTTTAACGCAGAATGTAGAGGAACTTTTGAAGTCGGATACGGCAAGGCTCATGCTGGCAAACAGTGAGTTTTTGATCCTTTTAAACCAGGCAACCACAGATCGGGACGAACTGGCCTCCCTTTTGAACATTTCCGAGAACCAGTTATCCTATATCACCAATGTAGGCGCAGGGAAAGGGTTGATCCGCTGTTCTGGGAATCTTGTGCCATTTGAGAACAGCTTTCCGAAGAATACGAAGCTGTACCGCTTGATGACAACAAAACCAGGGGAATGTTAGTAAAAAAGATATTTTTGAGGGTGCTGCTGAACGTTCTTCGGCAGCATCCTTTTGGGAAGGAGGGAATGTAAATGGAAGAAGGAAAAACAGTGGGAATTCAGGAAACGAGAGGACCGCTTCGGGAGCAGGATAGTATCCGGGCGTTGCTGGAGCTTTTGGAACAACAGGGCATGGAGCAGGAAAAAGGGGATGTGATCCGCATGGCAGATCATATTGATTCCATGGAAATGCAGCTCGGAACCGTCTTGAAGGAACTGGGAGAGGTGAAGAAGCAACTGGGTGTGATGCAGGAAAGCAAGGTCAAGCTCTATGCGGTGAACACGATCCAGAAAGCAGAACATCAGGTGCAAACACTTCGTTTTCAAGTGGGAGAATGGAAACGAAAGTTTGTGGAACGGGCAGAACAGGCAGTGTTTGATTTTAAAGAAAAGGGAAAAGATGCCCTTGCCTTTGCGGTAAAAGGCATGCACCTTACCCAAGGCTTGCAAAAGCTGCAGTCTTCCCTGCATACGGTCATGCTGTCGATGGATCAGAAGATTGACCGTCTGGGGAGCATGGCAGAGGAACTGCACGCTGCAAAAGGACATCTGAAAAACGCATTTTTGGAAATGAACGGAAAAGATACCGCAAAGATCACAGAGCGAAATCCGGAACAGGGGATCATCTTTCAAACCCAGAAGGTGTTATTCCAATCCATGCGGAGTATCCATAAGCTGGAACAGAAAACAGAGCGATTGCAGCAGCAGATCGGGAAGCTGGAAGAAAGACAAGGAAAACAGGCATCTTTAAAAGATACCTTGCAGGAGCTTTGGCAGGAAACAGCACCCCGACAGCTTGGAAAAGAAGAAAAACAGAAGGCAGCAATTCGATAAAGGGGAGTTTTCTGAAGGGAGGTGAAAGCCATGAAAGAAGAAACAACCATTACCTTTCTTGCTTCGGAGTGCGGGGAGTTCCATGGAATGGGAGAATGCATCGAATGCACATCTTTAAAAGAGGCGTTCCGGCATTACCAGAGATTTTGCAAGCGTTCCCCTCAGATGATTCCGTCTTTGGAGTTTTCCCTGCACCATGCAGACGATCCTCTTTATAACGAAGGGGAGTATCCATTAGCAACGGGTGAGAGGGGAAGGGAATTGCTGTCCTGTGTTCCCTATTATGCCAATCATCCGCTGGTGCAGGAAGCGGTAAGGGAACTGGAAAGGCTGGAAGAACAGCAGAAGAGACAAAAGAAACAGAGCCGGGAACGGTAATGCGATACAGGGAGGTGTGTGTTTGAAAGACATCAAAGAGAAGGTACGGGATAAGAACCCGAAGATCCGCAATCCGGCCTCCCGGCTTCCCAAAGAACTGGTGCGTTCTGCTATGCTGGAAACGAAAGAGAAGTCCCGGATGGCGGCAGACAAGGTGGGAAGAGAAACCGGAGAGGAATCTCCGGTGGAATATGCCGGAAACCGGATAGAACGGGCGGAACAGCGGGCTGGAAAGGAAAGCGCTTCTGCCGCCTATCATGGTGGAAAAAAGCTGGCAGTGAAAACTTATGAGAAGATAAAAGAGCAGAGGCAAAGAGAAACCGTTACATCCCCGTTGGACAGTGAAACAGGAAGCGTTGGAACATCTGCCCAGACAGGACAGACAAGGACAAAGAAAGGGCGTACAGGAGCCGGAAGGAGCATCAAGATCAAACCGGAAGCAGAGAAAACGATCAAGGAAGCTGGAAATCGGACGGTAAAAACAGCGCCCCGTGTAGTGAAAACTTCTCCGATTTCTTCCAAAAAGGTGAAAACTCATGCAGTCTTACAGAAAAAGCAAGCACAGAAATCCATGAAAGCAGCCAGGGAAGCAAAACGGGCTACCATACACTCGGTTCAGACTGCCAAGCAAAGTGCAAAGACTGCAAAGGCAACCGGAAGAGGATTAAAAGCCATGGCAGAAGCCGCCGCTCATGCAGTGAAAGCTGCATTTGCAGCACTGATGGCAGGTGGAGGCGCAGTGTTTGTCGTTCTGATTCTGATTGTGGGGCTCATTGGCGGTGCTGCCTTTTTAGGAAATTCCCAAAGTAGTGAGGCTTTAAGCGCAGAAGTGCTGGCACATACGCCTGCCATTCAAAAGTATGCCAGTGAATTTGGTATCCCGGAATATGTCTCAGCAATCCAAGCCATTATGATGCAGGAGAGCGGAGGTAGGGGAACAGATCCCATGCAGGCTAGTGAGTGTCCTTATAACACCCAGTATCCAAATACACCCGGAGCAATTCAGGATGCAGACTATTCCATCAAGGTGGGGATACAGTATTATGCGGATTGTGTCAGAGAAGCTGGGTGTGAAAGTCCACAGGATATGGACAAGCTGAAACTCAGCCTACAGGGGTATAATTATGGGAATGGATATATCTCGTGGGCGTTGGAAAAATTTGGAGGTTACAGTAAAGTCAATGCGCTACAGTTTTCCCAGGAGCAGGCAGCAGCCCATGGCTGGTCGGGTTATGGCGATCCGGAGTATGTGCCTCATGTGATGCGGTATTATTCCGGTGGTGGTTGGTTTGCCGGACTCTTTGGAAACGGTCAGCTTGTTACCATTGCGAAAAGTCAGCTTGGAAATGAAGGCGGTCAGAAGTTCTGGTTATGGTATGGATTTACCAGCCGACAGGAATGGTGTGCCTGTTTCGTGTCCTGGTGCGCCGACCAAGCAGGATTAATCCAAAGCGGCACTGTTCCAAAGTTTTCTCTCTGCACCGATGGTAAGAATTGGTTTCAGAACCAGGGAAGATGGCAGGGCGCTGGAAGTATGCCAAGTCCCGGTGCCATCATCTTTTTTGACTGGGATCATGATGGAATATGCGACCATGTGGGAATCGTGGAACGCTGTGACGGAACAACCGTTTATACCGTAGAAGGAAACTCCGGGGATGCGGTAAAGGAGAGAAGCTATTCAATCAGTTCCGATTCCATTATGGGATATGGAATGGTAGTTTATTAGAAACAGGAAAATGAATGATAGATGGAATTGTAGAGCTTGAATAACAATGCTATAATAGGAAAAGAAGGCAGGGCAGATGTCCTGCCTGTTAAAATATGAAAAGTACAATCGTTTGATTGATAAAATAGAAGAACTGGGGAGTGGAATGTTTGAAACGGGAAGAAATCTTTGAATATGTAAAAAAGCAATATGGAACAGTTCCAGAGTATCTCTGGGAAACATCACCGAAGAGTGCAGTACTTCGACACAAGAATGGGAAGTGGTATGCAGTATTGATGCAAGTAGAAAAATCCAGGCTGGGATTAGAAGAAGAGGGTATCGTGGATGTGATCAATGTAAAGTGTGAACCGGATATGGTGGGACTTCTGACACAGACTTATGGATTTTTACCGGGGTATCATATGAATAAAAAATATTGGATTACGATGCTATTGGACGGAACTGTAAGTGAGGCAAAAATTTTAGATTTTCTGGATCTGAGCTATGATTTAATTGATGGAAGTTTTATTTAATATTAAAGGAGTAATTGAGCACAATATAATTACTTCTTTAATATTTTTTATAGTAGCAAATAATAATTCTAAAGGATACACTAAGAATATTCTAAAAGGGTTAGTGATGATGAGAAGTATATCTTTTAAACGAATTTATCAGAAATGTTAAGAGAATATAGACAGCTAAAAAAACGGTTCAAAAAACAAAAAAAGACTTGACAAAATTTTACGGGGAGGGGTACAATGTCTTCGAATAAAAAGATCTACGAATGAATTTTGTCAAGAGTATTTTTGAGTGCCTACATCTTTGGATGTGGGTATTCACTATGTTAAAAAAGATAATACCTATTAGGTGGGTGTTTGATTAAAGGTTTGTTTTGTACCGTAAGAAGGCAGCATTCGTAGATATGAATGCTGCCTTCTTACGGTAACAGATTTATATGGAGGGAGAACATGCAACTTAATGTAACAACAGATTATGCAATCAGGACTGTTCTCTATTTGGGACAGTGTAAAAAACTTGCATCAGCTACAGAAATATCCAATGAAATGAAAATTCCAAGAGGCTATCTGGAAAAAGTACTTTCAAAGCTGAAAAAAGCAGAATATATTTCTTCAGATTTGGGCGTCCGAGGTGGATATCGCCTTAACATGACTTTAGAGGAGATTACTTTGGGAGACGTAATACGTCTTATGGAAAATACTACAAAGATCAATAGATGTTTGGAAGAAGATATGTTCTGCAATCGAAAAGCGGTAGATTACTGTGCAGTACGCAGATATTATGAAAAGGTTCAAAAGAAGTTAGAAAATCATTTTTTTACTATTTCACTAAAAGAAATCTTAGAATTAGAGGGAGATAGACGTTGTGAAGGATAAGAAAAGAAAACATTTATGTGTGCCGAAGTTCTGGAAAAGAGGAACTGCATGGCTATTAGTATTTTCTATGTTATTTCAAGTGTTACCTGTTTCGGCGCAGGAATTGGAGACTGGACCACCGAATGTTATTTCTGTCGATGGTTCGACTGAAAAAGAAGCGGATGGAGAGCTGGGAGAAACTCAAGAGAATGTCTTGCAGGAACAAACCGAGACGATTCCGGAAGAAGAATCTTCCGCTCAGAAAGAAGAAAAAGTGGAAGAGGGAACGTCTTCCCCAGAACAGATGGTAGAACCGGAAAATGTGGCAGAACTTTATGAAAATGGAATAATCAAAATTTATAATTTCCATCAGCTTCAGGCTATTGGTACAGGCAATCCAGTAAGAACTTCTGATAGAGAAGAAGAAACGTTTGGAACCGGGACAGAAGTTGTAAACGAGGGAAAGATAATCACATATGCTTCTGATGCGACCTATATGCTGATGAATGAAATTCCGTTGCCTTCAGGGGAAATGTGGACGCTGCCGGATGAATTTACCGGGACTTTTTCCGGAACACCTTCGGAGGATGCAGCCCTATATAATAAGGAAAGAGATACGGTTTATGTTTATAACAACTATCAGCTTCGTCTGATTGCTTCGGAAAACTCCGCAGAGGAACCAATCCTGTCAAACGATATGATTCCTGAAAAAGTGGGCATTGGACAGCTTCTGTATAAGGATGGGACACTGGCAGGCGAAAGTCCAAAGGAAGCACAGGAATACCTGACCTACAGTAAGGAACATAATTATGTGTTAAGTCCATCCTTTACAGAACAGATGCCGGAGCTTTTATCCGAGCAGTATGTGCAGACAAGCGCAGATGAGGTGCAAAAGGGCGGACGAGATTATATCGGTCAGGGTTATACGACCATTGAGGGAGAAAAATACATCCTCATAGGAAACGAGCAACAGCTGCGGGCAATCGGAACCGATAAGAGCGTGACGCCGATGTTGTTTTTGAGAACAGAAGCCAAATTACTGGGGATTCCACTTGGACATAAAATTGTTCCCTATTATCCGGGTGATGCAGATTTTAATATGAACAGCTTCTTAGATACCGGTATTGATTATAAAGATATTAAAAAGGGCAGTGAAAATTTCCAGTATAAACAGCAAAATGATGAGGCAAAGAAAAAAGAGCTTATGAACATCGACTGGGGTTCCGATACACTGCTTGGAGAGGTTGTCGGTATTGTCGGCGGACTGCTTGGCGGTATTCTTGGTGAACTTCTTGGCTCTAAGGAATTGGTAGGTCTGAAAGTAGACGGAAGCACACCTTCCATCGGTGCAGATGACGGAGGATGGCTTAGCGGGGCAGAATACACATCTTTTTCCGATTTGGAAAGGGAGTATAAGGATTTAAAATATTCTTCAGATGCTAATTACATTATTTTCCGCAACATTGACTTGCAGCAGGGTGAGTATTCCAACGGTGAAGACGATAGCTGGACGCCAATCCATTTTTCAGGAAAGATGGAAGGCCGGCTGAATATGCAGCCGAATGTGTCACCGACAATTAAAAATGTTCATGTGGAACAGACAGGCAAGCTGAATATGGAAACCACAAGCGGTATTGGTTTCTTCGGAACAATTTCCAATAAGCTGGATGAGGGTACGCTTGGCTCTGCGGGAACGGCAGTGGTAAAAAATATTCACTTGGAACAGGTGAGTGTAAATAACGAGTCTGTAGAAGTAGAGGAAAACGTAGATTCTCTAATCGAAGGAGTTCTTGGACTATTGGGTGGACTTCTAGGCGGGCTGATAGATGGATTAGGGGCGCTTCTTCCGATTATTGGTGATTTGACATTAGGTAAGGTCATCAAAGACCTTCTGACGCTGAAGCAGAACAGTCCGGATCTCTTCGCTACAGGCAGCTTTGCCGGCAGAATTGTGGGTGACGTCCATGTGGAGAACTGTACGGTAGATGAAGCGTCCGTTACCAGTGCAAAAGGAATCTCCGGTGGCTTTGTCGGATTTACAGAAGGCGTGGAAACTTATGACGGTTTATCCGGTTTATTGGGAACCGTTGTAAAAGTATTGTCTACCCTTTTAAATATCGTGCCGGGTGTCGGACTGGGTGACTTGATTACTATTTTATTAGAAAATGACGTTCCGTTGGGAAACCTGATTCCGACGGGATACCATAATCCGGTGATTGCAGGCTGCAGTGTGACGCTTAAGAATGGAACGATTGGTAATGCTACGCAGGATTATAACGGCGGTTTCGTTGGAATCCAGACGGGAACAAAGATTTCTGATGCTTCTGTTTCAGGACTTACATCCGTACAGGCGAAAAACGGCGCCGGAGGCTTTGCAGGCTTAGAGCGTGACGCTATTATTAAAGGTCTTTTAAACGATGCAGGTATTACATTATATGAGATTGATGCAAAATCAAGACAGGTCAATTGTACGGTAACGAGCCAGAGCCTTGCCATTGAAGCGGCGGAGTCTTATGCCGGCGGTTTCAACGGAGCTATGGCAAATAGTATCAGCAGCAATTCATCCGTCAATGGTCTTTCCAGTGTTAAGGCAGGGAAGAAATATGCCGGCGGTTTTGCCGGAAGGGCAACGATTGGATTCGGTACCACTCTTGGCGGAGAGGATGAGAAGAAGCCGACTTTGGTAGATTCGGTGTCTAAGCTGTTAGAAAAGGTACTGGCATCCGGAAGTGAGGATAAGAAAAACCAGCTTTTAACCTTGGCAGGTGTGATGCCGTCAAAGATATACGGATGCAGCGTACAGGGAGAAAGCCTGGTAGTCGAGAGCGCCGGAGATTATGCCGGAGGTATGATTGGTCAGGGCGATGGTGTGAAAATCACTGCTGACGAGCAAGAAGGAAGTGCTTTTGGTGGAAAAATCACCGGGCTACATGAGGTGAAAGCCAAGAAATATGCTGGAGGAATCGCAGGAAGCGTTGTGACAGCAGACGCTATCGGTGTGTTAAATAACACACTTGGAGTCGGTCAGTTCATCCCATTTGAATTGTCACAGGTTACTGCAGAAGGAACGGACTGGAAGGTGACGGCGACAGAGAAATACGCTGCCGGAGCGTGCGGTCTGATGCTTGGCGGAACAGCCGATGCGGTGAAGATAAATGGCATTCAGAGCATTCAGGCAGGCAACTATACCGGCGGTTTTGCCGGAAGAACAGGAGCGTCAAGTCTTGCGTCAGCAGGTGGCCTGGATGTACTCGGACTTGTAAAACTCAATAACGTTTTATCACTGGCAGATGGTATACGGGTAACGATTACCAATAGTGAAACAGTTGGCGCTGACGGCGGATTGACGGTTCTTTCCGACGGAACAGCTACGCTGACAGACGGCGAAGATTTCACAGCCGGAGGCTTTATCGGAGAATCGGTTGCTTCGGTAGTCGAGACTTCTCATGTGAAAAATGTAAAATCTGTCGCTGCAAAGCACAGTGATAAGAAAAGCAGTTATGCCGGCGGTTTTGTGGGACGATCCCATACCGGCGGACTGGCAGGGCTGGCACAGGAGGATGAAGATGGAAAATTGAAGCTTCCGGGTATTTTGGAAGTGGACTCTTTGTTAAGCTTAGTTCCATATCTGCTTCCGAAATATACAAATACAACGGTAACATTCCTATCAAATGGAGAGAAACCACAAGTGGAGGGAACACTTGCCGGAGGTTATGCCGGAGCAATGCAAAGCGGTAAGGTGGATAATCACACAAGCGCAGAGGCTTATGCTGTCTTCGGACTTGAGAAAGTCAAGGGCGAATCTCATGCCGGAGGATTTGCAGGGAAGATTGACGCAGGAGCAACCGCTTCTTCGGACGGTTTGAATCTGCTTGGCGGTATTTTAAATCTTGATATCGGTCAACTGCTCAATGTACTGGAGGTTTATATCCCAGTGATCCAATCGGCAGGCGTAAAGTCGGCAGAGAAGGGATTTACTGTAGAGGCGGCAGAGAAGGACAGTTATGCCGGAGGTTACTTAGGCTACGGAGGCGGTGTACAGATTAATGATTCCGATGTAACGTCTTTGAAGCACACGAAGGTAACACCGCCGGGCGATAGCTTGGAGTCCTCGAACGGAGAAAGCTATTTTGGAGAAGATTCTAAATATGCAGTCAAAGGAGGAACATTTGCCGGAGGCTATGCAGGATGCGTAGATATTGATTCAGCGGCGGCAGTCGGAGGCGGCTTAAAGCTGCTTGGCAATATTCAGCTGACGAATCTTTTGGAGGCTTTGGACGTGGTTGCTTCTACGATTGAAAACTCCGATGTCAACGGATGTGTCGGTGGTTATTCTGTACTGGCAGATGGAAGCGATGAGAATAATCAGAACCTGGGAAAAGCCGGAGGCTTTATCGGAGAAATGTCCGGTACGATCATTAAAAACAGTGATGCGAATTCATTTGCCTACGTCATCGGACGGGAGGCGGCCGGCGGTTATGCCGGTATCATGGAACCGGGAAATGTTGCTTCTGTATTAGAAAACAGCAGCATTTTAGACGGAGTTTTAAATGTAACAGACAGTCTTGCAAGTTTGGTTCAGTCTTTTATTCCGATTATTGAGGACAGTCAGACAACAAGCGTACCTTGCGGCGGTGCGGTTCGTGCGGAAGGACTTACCGATACCCAGTGTGTGAGGGGGCTTGCAGGCGGTTATGTGGGCTACAACCACGGCGGAAGAATCTTAGGAAATGCCGCAGAAGGCGGCAAAGAATGTGCTGCTGTCCGTATCCGTTCAGTCTATGGCGGCGAATTTGCCGGAGGCTTTACCGGATTGATGGAAACAGCGGATTTGGCAGGAACAGGAAACTTAAAGCTTCTGTTTGGCCTGCTGGAGACAAGCAACGTGTTAAGCCTTCTTGGGGCTGTCTATCCGACGGAAACGAATACAGCCGTTTACGGACCGCTTAGAAAAGTGGATATGGACACATGGAACAAGTGGGCAGAGGCTGTCGGCAGCAACGGCGTTTACGGAGATCAGTTCCCGAGTACGCCTGTTGAGACGGAAGAAGAGTTACAGGCACTCATCACAAAATATGCCTATGGCTACAACGTCAAGGCAGGCAGAATAGCTGTCGGCACACAGGATATGGAGGCAGGTGTTGCCGGAGGCTACGTCGGACGCATGAAGGCAGGCGTTGTTACAAATGCCCATGCGTGGGATGCGAAAAATGTCATTGCCTACACAAGCGCCGGAGGTTTTGCGGGAGAAATGAAAACCGGCGGCGTTGCAGAAGTCGGAAAAGTTTCCTTACTTGGCCTGGATATTACAGGCTCTATCAGCGCCGTGCAGACTTTCGTTCCGGTCATAAGAAATTCGGATATTACCGGTTTCCAGTCAGGAATGACAGTAAAAGCGACAGGCATCCCGGTGAAGGATTCCAACTTGAAAATAGAAAAAGTCGGTTACGCCGGAGGCTATGTCGGCCATATGCTTGGCGGACAGATCTGGGGCAACTGGTCTGAGGCAAGTACATACGGTGCAACAGATGCTGTACCGGATCTGAGCAACAAGCGTTGCTTTGTGGATAACTTAAGAAAAGTAGAAGGAACAAAAGCAATCGGCGGATTTGCCGGTCAGATTGATCCAGCAAGTGCGGCAGCTTTGGATACAGCCGGAAGCGGAGGGCTCCTTGGCGGACTGCTTCAGAATCTGATTAAAGCACCAGGTGATTTATTGTCCTTGCTCAATACAACCATATCGACTGTGCGGGGGGCAGATGTATCCGCATGGGATAACTGGGGCATCATTGTGAACGGTGCTTATACAGACGGCACGGGCAACACAGCCTACGCAAAAGCGGCGGGAGGTTTTGCCGGGGAAGTGAACGGCGCAGTCATTGGAGAAAAGGACGCAGCAGACAATGGCGTTCATGTATCGAATGTCAGAAGTGTGACAGGCGGCGAGTATGCGGGAGGATTTGTCGGTCTTGCAGATGTATCAGCGGTATTACAGATTAGCGAGGAAGGCAATACAAGCATATTGGCATCGCTCTTAACCCTCGGCGGCACAAGTGTGCTGGATGCCTTTAGAACCTTTGTCTATGCCTCAGATGTGTCAGGTGCGGCTGAGGCAGGACTTGAAGTACGGGCAAGAGACAGCAAAAAGTCAGAATATGTCAATGATCCTGTATATTCAGGATCAGCAGGAGGCTTTGGCGGCGCCCTGTTAAATGGTTCTGTCAAAGATTCTAAGGTGACGAATCTTCGCAAGGTCAACGGTATGAACTACACCGGAGGATTTATTGGACATCTCGGAAAGAGTGGTACGGTAGATCTGGATAACTTAGGCGGGCTGGGCGACTTATTAAGCGCAGGAGCAGGTGTGATGGATGTCTTCGGTTCTCATGTAGACCGATGCAGTGTCGAAGGTGTCACAGAAGGTTTTACCGTCCATAGTGATAATATGATAGATGCCAAGGAGAAATCCGAAATTGCAGGCGGCTTTACCGGCTTGACGGATTTGGGCAGACTGTCAGGCAATACAGTCACCGGATTAAAACAGGTAACAAGCGGACAGATTGCCGGAGGTTTCGCAGGAAAGACAACCTTTGCCTATCTTGCAAATATTAATCTGGATTCCAAGTTGGTTCAAGGGTTAGTGAAGGCTGTAAATCAGATATTGCAGGCGCTTCAGTTGGGTAACTTACAAAAAGGCGATATTATTAAGATTGATCTGGGTATTATCAAGATCAACGCGCTATATGACGGAGAACTTGTATCGCTGAATCTTCTCGGACTTGACATTAAGGTTGGTCTGGCGAAAGATAAGAGCCTTGCAACTATCTATATCGGAGACAGTAAAATCGAAATCAACTGCTCTGAGGGTGGCACGATTGATGAAGAAAGCCTGAAAAATGAAATCAACATTTCGCTCATTAAAGCAAACCGTACAAAGATTGATTCCTGTACAGTGACAGGTATTGCAGATGGCTATGACGTCTATGGCGGCGGCGCCGGAAATAAGGCGAATGGCACAGGCGAATACGGCATTGCCGGCGGCTTTGTTGGCTGGAACAACGAAGGCTTACTTGAGAACAACAACATGTTCTTTGCAGACGTTGTCCGGGGCGCAAAGGATTTGACAGGACCGTTTACAGGAAAGTCAAGTCTCAAATCAAGTTGGGAATTTAACGATGTTGCAGGCATTGAAGGCAATGAAAATTATTACCGGATCTATCGTGACGGCGATACTGCCTATGAACAGCTACTTGGCAAATCAGGCAAGGAACTTCAGAACAAATACGATACATCTGATGCATGGAAGAATATCTATACTATTCGTCATATGACCAAAGATAAGGTCGTGAAGTTTACGGATTTGAAGGATGCCAATATGAGCGGCATCGCAGGAAAAACTTCCGTTGATGTATATCAGGAAGATGGCGCTATGGCTGTTCTTATGAACAATACAGCAAGCAGTCCAACAGAGCCGGGCGGTGGTGAAGAAACACCGGACGTTCAGGATCCATGTAAGGATTTGATCGAGCTTCGCGTGAAGAAGGTTTGGAAAGGGGACGAGGAAAAAGACCGTCCGAGTGAGGTTGTGTTCCATATTACAAGAAGTTATGAAGTGGATGGGCAGACAATCAAAGATGAAGCCTTCAATAAAGAAGTGATTCTGAAGAAAGAAGATGCACAGACCTCAGATATATGGGAAAAGGTTCTTTCCGGACCAGAGTTTACTGCTTATCATGTGGGTGAGGATGGAAAGAAATATTACTATACATATCATATCAGTGAAACAAAGGTTGACGGTTATAAAACAACCGTAACCTACAAGGGAGAGTATCAGTACAGTATTACAGTAACCAATAAGAAAAACTGGTTTGATAGTCTTCTGCCTGAAACAGGCGGTATTGGAACCGCCGCACTCTATACGGTAGGTGTTCTGCTTCTTTGCTTTGTGACAGTTATGGAATACAGAAAGAGGAAAAGCAAAAGAAGACAGAGTAGCTATAAATAAACAATTATTTACAAAAAAGAAGACAGAGTAGCTATAAATAAACAATTATTTACAAAAAGGAGAGGAAACCAATGAAAAAAGTAAAACGCATGCTGGCAGTTTTACTGGCAGCAATCATGACGCTGGCAATGGCGACAACAGCCTTTGCAGCAGACGCACAAAAGGGAAACTTGACAGTAAGAGTCAATGAAGGTAACACATTAAAAGGACAGACAATTAAAGTTTATAAGCTCTTTGATTTGAGCGTAAAGGATGCAAACTACGCGTATACAGTCAATGCTGACTATAAGGCTTTGATTGAAAAGGTATTAGAAAAAGCTGATAGTGCCACAAATGAAGAACTGTATGAGGCAATTTCTCAGTTAGATGAAACAGCAATTCAGAAATTTGCAGATGACTTTACAACAGCTGCATTGACAGCAAAGCCGACGGTAAACGAAACAAAGTCTTCCGGTAAAATCGAGAGTGAATTGAAAGAATATAAATTCGACAATTTAGACTACGGTTACTACCTTGTTTATCAGACAGGAACAAAAGAAATCCAGTCATCTCTTGTATCTGTAGACAAAACAGAAGTAAGTGTTAGCTTAAAAGGCGAGGCGCCAAGCATTGAAAAAACAGCAAATACAGACAGTGTTGAAATCGGACAGGTTGTAACTTACACAATCAAAGGCATCATTCCTGACACAACAGGTTATGACAGCTACGTTTATAAAATCAAAGATACATTATCAACAGGTCTTGACTTTGTAAAAGATGCAGATGGTACGGTAGTAGATGATGCAAATGCATATCCTGTATCTGTAAAGATTGGTGAAGGACAGGCTACAACACAGACTGCTAAATTAAGCGAAGAGGGCAACCGCACAATGACTTTGGATTTGTCCGCATGGATTAAAGAGCAGCAGACAGATAATAAGGGCGCTGCATTTACAGTAACATATTATGCAAAAGTAAATGCAGACGCAGTTGTAACAGAGAAGAACAGTGCTTCCTTAGAATATGGTAACAACCCAGAAAATACAACAACAACAACACCTTCTGAGGCAAAGACACCAACTTATCCGTTACAGATTCACAAATCAATCAAAGGCCAGAAGGACAGCTTCCTTGCAGGTGCAACATTCCAGCTTTACAGATCAGAAGAAGATGCAAATGCTAAGACGAACCCAATCGCAGTTACAGGTTCTGACGGTAGTTACAAAGTAGACCCGGTACAGACTGGTGATAATAAACAGTATGATATGGTATCTGTCGATAACGGAACAACTGTAGGCCAAGGCATGAACCTGAAATTAAACGGTCTTAAAGCCGGAACTTACTGGCTTGTGGAGACAGAAGCGCCGGACGGCTATAACGGCATTACTGCACCGATTAAAATTACAATCACAAAATCTAATGATACAGATGTGAATAAATGGACAATCAGCAAAGGTGATGATGTAGAAAATGATAAAATCATCGACATCGAAAATAGCACAGGTACAATTCTTCCTGGAACAGGTGGTATGGGTACTGTACTGTTCACAGTTGTAGGGGTTGTTCTTGCACTTCTTATCGGAGCAAGCTTTGTAATCAGCAGAAGAAAACGTGCTTAAGATTTCATGATTTAGAATCAGGTGAGGGGGCTGCTTTCAAGCAGTATTCCCCTTACACCTGTATATAACAGCAGGGAGAATGAAATAAAGATGCGCAAAAAAAAGACACAGAAGAAAAAATTTTATATTGGAGATATTTTTCGCATTATCGGACTTATTATTGCACTCTCCGTACTGTTATATCCAACTGTTAGCAATTATTTGTATGAAAAAAACGGCGCCAGGGTAATTTCATCCTATGATGAGAATGCAGTGCAGCTAAGTGAAAGTGAGAAACAAGCAATGTTGGAGGCGGCAAGACAGTATAATCAGGAACTATTGGGAAATATTGAATTGCTGGATCCATTTTCACCGATTAAAAAGGAAGTAGATGGCAGATACCAGAGCCTTCTCAATACAAATGAAGCAGGCATGATGGGATATATCAGAATCCCGGAAATTGATGTGGAATTACCTATTTATCATGGAACGGAAGAAAAGGTGCTACAGTCTGGAGTTGGACATTTTGAGGGGACTTCCCTGCCTGTGGGAGGAGAAAGCACTCATACGGTTTTGACTGGTCATCGGGGATTGCCATCTAAGATGTTGTTTACAGATATGGATGAACTGGCAGAAGGGGATATTTTTTATATTAAGATTCTTGGAGAAACACTTGCATATCAGATTGATCAGATCCTTACGGTAGAGCCGGAAAATACAAAAGCATTAACGATAGTACCGGGAAAGGATTATGCTACACTGGTAACTTGTACGCCCTATGCAGTGAACACGCACAGGTTATTAGTCAGAGGAATACGAATTCCATATGAAGAAGCGGTTCGTCAGGAACCGGATGAAAAAATCACTCCAACGATACCATTCCAAGTGAAACTTTTGCTGCTGGCGATTAGTGTTCTGATTTTTATATTTTTATGTTATAAGATATGGAGAAAAATTAAGAAACAGAAAGAAATGAGGAAAAAGAGAAGATGAAGAAAAGAGTAGGAAAGATAACCACCATTTTAGGCGCATGTACTTTACTATTGGCTTGCTTAATGATCCCTCAAAATGTATTAGCTTCTGAAAAAACGGGTTCATTGACAGTATATTATCATGGAGTTACACCGCAGGGAAACCAGGTAATGTTGTCCGGCGCTGAATTTTCTTTATACAAAGTTGGAAAAAAGGTAGAAACCAGATGGGAGTTACAAGATGACTTTGAAAAATCAGGAGTTAGTTTGGAAAATCTGAATTCTTCCGGGCAAAAAAAAGTGGCGGAACAGTTAAAAAATTTTATTGAAAAAGAAAAATTAGAGGGAGAGAGTGAAACAACAGGACAAGATGGAAAAGCAATTTTTTATGATTTGGAAGAAAGTATGTATTTATGCGTTTCCGATGATGAAGTAGCTTATGATACAGGCAGGTTTCGTTCAGCTCCGTTTTTAGTGTTTATTCCTGAAATTGATGAAAATGGAAATTGTATTTATAATGTACGGGTAGAACCTAAAAATGAATGGGTGTCAGGTGATAAGCCAGAAGATAAACCTGGACAGAATACAGGTGATACTCCTTCTAAAGGAGAAAATGTAAAGACAGGAGATAATACACCAGTGGAACTACTTGTTAAAATAATAGCTGTCAGTGTAATTATGATTGTGCTGCTGATGTTTTGGAGAAACCGTGGTAAAAGAGATGAAGAACAATCAAACGAATGAAAGACAACGACTATTATTAAGAATGAGTAAGAGGAAAAGTGGGAATGTCTTGAGTTTACTAATTGCTATCAGGAGATATTGAGACATGGCAATCCATTAGTGTGACAGATGTCAGAAGGAAGAAAAAAATCAGCAAAGACAGGAGATGTAAGAGCAATTCGGTTGAGGATTTCCTTGCTGGAAGTCGGCATGATTTTCGCATTGATTGCTTTTTGCCGAAAGGTAAAAAACAGTAATGAAATATCCTTGTGTATTATGGAAGTATTCATAATACACAGGGATATTTTTTAAATCAATAAGACATGAGAAGGAGGCGTTCTGTTCGGAAAGGTATGAAATGAACAGAGAGGAAATGAATAGAAAGCATTTTGAAAAACATAATAAAATACTTGTTCTTGCAGAAGAAAGAAATCTTTCAGCTTCTTGTTTTACTTCTTTGGAATAGCAGGGAAACGTTTATCTGGCAAAAAGTATTCAGGATGGGATACTGCATCTTACATTTTTTGTTTATCATTTGATTTGTATTTCAATAAAGAATCCTGAGTATGTCCAAATGGGTGATCAGTTAATAGAGACCATACGAAGGGTGTCAGAAATCCCAATTTTGATTGTAATCCCAGAAATATCAGATTTAAAATATAAATTGATTCACGCAGGAGCAGACGCAGTTTTAAATAGGAAATGCTCTGCTGAAGAATTAAATTTACAGGTATATGCACTGATTCGGGCATATAAAAGATGGAAAACAGAAAAGAAAGAAATCACAGATATTACTGTTGGAATATTGACAATAAATGCCTTACAAAGGAAAGTATATTGTGGGGAAAAAGAAATTTTAGTAGTGAAAAAAGAATTTGATTTTTTGTATCTCCTTGCCGCAACACCGGGAAGGGTATATACATACAGTCAAATCTACCAGATTATATGGAAAGAATATCCACAAGGTGACTTGAAAAATATTATTTATTGTATGGTACATCGCTTAAAGCAGAAAATACAACAAGTGGATAAGAAAGCTGCTGACATGATATGTACAGTAAAAGAAGTGGGATATTGTTTAAAAATTTTATAAGATATTAAAAAAGTAGACTGTGAAAAAGTATGCTTTTTTATTATACAGGGATAGCTTTAAAGTCATGAAAAGGGGATAGATTAACTGATACTGAAAAACTTTAAATTATAAATAATAGGCGAAAAATGTGCGAAATTACTACTTGACAAAATTTTGCGGGGGGGGGGTATAATTTTTGTTAATTAAAATTAGTTTAAAATGAATTTTGCAAGTAGTGCTTTCTGGTGCCTGTATCTTAGTATGCGGGCATTTATTATGTGAGAAAAGATAATGCCTACCAGGTAGGTATTTGATAAAAAGGATTATTTTCGGGAGAAAGTATGATGGCGGCATTCATGGATATGGGAGCTGCCTTTTTTATTGAGATAGATTTATGAAGGAGGGAGAACATGCAGCTGAATGTGACAACAGATTATGCAATCAGGACTGTTCTGTATCTGGGGCAATGCAAAAAACTTGCGCCGGCTACAGAGATAGCCTCTGAAATGAAAATCCCAAGGGGGTATCTGGAAAAAGTGCTTTCTAAGCTGAAAAAGGCAGAATATATCTCTGCTGATCTGGGTGTGCGAGGCGGATACCGGCTGAACAGGACATTGCGGGAGATCACATTGGGAGAGGTAATAAGCCTGATGGAAAATACTACTAAGATTAATCGGTGCCTGGAAGAGGATGCCCATTGTAACCGAAAAGCAGTAGATTACTGTGCTGTGCGTAGATATTACGCAAAGGTACAGGAAAAGCTGGAAGACAAATTTTTTAGCATTTCGTTAGCAGAAATTCTAGAACAAGAAGGATGCCAGAAAAGCGAAAAACTATAAATTATAAATAAGGAGCAGAGTGAAAATGAAGAAAATGCAAAAAACCAGAAAGATCGTAGCAGCCATATTGACGGTTGTATGGCTCTTTTCCTCTATGGGTGTACCTGTTTTTGCAACAGAAACAGATGGACAGTCTCAAACAGAAATGCTGACAGAAGAGAGGAATGTAGAGAGTACAGAAGAAACTGTGGATGTAAATGAAACGGAACCGGAAGCTACGCCCCAACCGGAAAATACGGAAGAACAGGCAGGGAGTGGAGAGGTTCCAACAGAGGAGTTTGAGTCAGAAGAAACACAGACACAAGAAACACAGCCGCAAAATCCAGAGATAGAATCGGAGACAGAACCACAGGTTCAGGAGAATCCAGAGACAGAAATCCAGAAGCCGGAAATGGATGGAGATACATCGGGAACAGAATCACAGGTAGTTGAAACAAAACCAGAAATACCAGAATCATCAGAGCCAGAATCTGCGAGTCCGGAAGCGGAAGAGTTGTATCTTGAAAAAAGTGGAAATGTTGCTATAGAGGATTTTGAAATTCTGGAATATGACTCAAAGAAAGATACAGTAACTACCGGATTAGCAGGAGATGTGTCATTTAGTATAGTAACAATGCTGGCAGGTGAAGCAAAAACCGTATGGCTGGGATACCGATTTGTGCTGCCGGAAAAATCTTCCAGCGGTGGAACCTATAGCTTTGTCAATGGAAGCTATTCCTGGATGCAGCCGCTGGATGGACAAGGACAGATTACGGTAAAAAAAGAAAACGGAAATCTGATCCTGGAAGGAAAAGCATTGGCAGAGCAGGCAGGTGGAAACATTGCTCCGGGGATGTATGTGCCCACGCTTACGGTACATGCAGCTAATCTTGTAAATGGTGAAACCGCTAAACTTAAGGGAGAATGCTGGCTACTAGATGGAGAGGGGACTTCTAAGTCTGCAGAGGCAACTATGACAGCACAGGGAACGTCGGATTATGCGGAAAAACTTACTGATTGTTGGGTAAAAATATCAGGATATTTTAACAAAAATACAGGTGAATTTTCTTTATATAAGCCCAATTCGGAAGAGGGATATACATATGGAAGGATCTATGCCATAAGAGCAATAGCCTGGAATGATTCTAAGTCGGAGCGCCTGGATCCTACAAAACCGATTTCTTATGATTTTTCTTATAATCTTTTGAGAAAAGAAAATGGTGTGGAAACAGAAGTGACGGATCCGGAGGCAAAGCCGGTTCTGATGGCAATTAAACGATCTGATAAGACGGTGACAGAAAGTCAGCTTGAAGGTACTCCCCTGAAAGAAGATTTCACCCTTGGAGGTCTGATTGAGGACAGCAGTGGGGCGAATGGTCCTTCCAATACCCCGTTTTATCATGGCGGTGAATATACATTTACCCACAATGAGGATGACAGTGTCCATGTGTCTGCAGTCCTGTCGCCGGAAAACAAAGACAGTGGTTACATACAGGCTGCAAGCTATGCCCTGGTTTTTGTTCCGGTAGATGAAAACAGTACCGAAGATAAGTCAGTCACCTATCGTTTGAAAGCAGAAATAAATAATCTATCAGGTACTTCCTATTCAGGAGAACCGATTAAGATAGTCACACAGAATAATGAGAATATAAAATATATAACAATTCCACCAAAAGGAAAAGAGGAGAATATCCCTCAGAAGGGATTATTCAGCAGAGCATGTACATTTGGCTCGCAAATTGTCAGGAAGGATACAAATACAGGATTTTCGGCTTATATTTCAAACAATGCAGAACTCACTATTGCGGATTACAATATTGATGCTGTCAATATATTGATAAAATTTGACAATGGCGTAACGTATAACTCGGAAAAGAAAATGTACTGCGCAAGCGGAAAAAATTATACGGGAACCTGTACCTTTTTGTATGGAATAAAAGCAGATGGAACAGGGTGGAAAGATGAAATAGAGCTGAATCATACGCAGGATTACCAGCTTAGATATTACGATTCCTATGAGGAAGCATCTGCCGCCGGAAAGGTTGTTGCAATATTAGCGGAATTTCGAGGAGGCCGTTGGGTAAAAGGCGCTACATTACAGGTTCAAGGTGAGGTTACAGCCACAGGTGACAACGGCAGTGCCCAGGTTCTGGTACAGGATGTAAAAGCATGGAGAAATGTTAAGGGAAGTATTGAAAGCTGGGCAGGAACAAAGGGAGCAAGTGTAACACAAAAGGTGAACCCTACAGACTTTATGAAACCGTATGACAATCCCGGAAATACTATTGGTTTGGAAGAAGAACGTGTATATCGGAAAGATACATGGCCGGACAATGCGGTAACCCCCCAGCAGGTTGAGGGACATACCTGGGGAGATACTTTGTATATTGCCGGCGGGCTTGTGGAAAGAATTGCCTGGAGTGGTAATGCTCGTCCCAGCAGAAACCTAAATGGAACGAATATAGGAACTGCACATGGAGCATGGAATGAAAGGTGGAGTAATTCAACCTTTGACGCAAGTTTGGGACAGAGAATTGTAGACCGTGTTTACTATTTTAAAGTAAGCGATGTGGGGGACAAAAAACTTTCACTAAAAATAGTACTGGACAAGGAATACAGTAATCAATACAAAGACTATCTGCACCGGTATGGGAAGGTATATCTTAGCACTCCAGATAATCCGGTAGAGTATGTAGCAAATGAAGATCCTACAAAACCGGGAACCTTTAAAGGCGGAATAGAAATCAATCCTGATCATTTCACCGTTCCGGGAGACGGAGAATATCAGATATATTTCTCCTCTTTTATAGGAAATGAAACCGATTTATCCAAGGATGTGTCGGCGGGAATTTTGTGGAACTATACTTACTTAGAGGCCATCGGAGATACCCTGCGGTATGCAAAGCTGGGTAATGTTCAAGTTGCCCATTCCACAACCATCGTAAGAACTGCCTCCACCAGTGTGGCAAAATCCAGTGTTTCTGAAACGACAACGGACAAAGCGGAATATACGCTGATGATAGATGTAGACGATAGAAATATCCCCAATACCTTTATCCTGGACATTCTGCCATACAACAATGATGATGTGGGAAGCCAGTTCCATGGCAGCTATTCATTAAGTGAGAATCAGATACAGGTATCTTACCAGAGTATGCAGGGAACGGCGAAAACAAAAATGCGCCTGTTTTATACTACAGATGAGGCAATCCGATCTGTGACAGACGGGAAACGGATCGAGGCCGATATTTTTCAGGGTATAGAGGCAGAGACAGTAGGCAGCAGTTTTGAGGCTGGTAATGTAAGGTGGCAGGAAGCGACGGCAAATGCTGATTTTACATCCTTTACCTTCCCAGAGGGAACCACTCCTACGGCTGTTGTCTTTGCCGGTACGGCACAACCAAAGGAACGTACGACGGCAACCATTTCCCTTGCTTTGAAAGACCATAAGATTGGAGATACTTATCACAATGTAAGCTCCACACAGCTTGGTGTACTGGACAATCCATTGCCGTCAGAGGTTGCCAAGGTAAGTGTCATCGGAAGAGATGTGTCCGGTAAAGCATGGCAGGATCAGAATCAAAACGGAATTTATGATAAAGAAGACGCTGTTCTCTCCAATGTACGGGTTCGATTATATCAGGCAGACGGAAGGGAGATTACAGAGGATGTGAATCATAAATCTTATGGTGAGATCTTGACAGGGGCAGACGGCAGCTATTGCTTTGAAAAAGTGCCGGAAAGTACGAACGGTTATTACATAGAATTTGAAAGCACCACAGGAGTTTCCCTGGCAGGTTACCAGACGGTTCCACAGTATAAAAACGGTGCGGCCTCCCCTTACGAAAAGGCAGATGACAGTGACGTGGCATTTCGGGATACGCCGGTGGAAGCAGTTCGTACAGACGTGTTTACTCTGCTTTCCGATGAGGAGCTGATCAGCGGCAAGCTGGTGCAGAAGGCAGAAGGAATCAACGCCGGATTTGAAAAAACGCTAACCATTCAGGCAGAAAAAGAATGGAAGGGAAAAGCAGATTCGGAGACAAAGGTAACCGTACAGCTCCAGCGTAGAAAAGGCACTGATTCCCAATGGAAAAATATAGAAACAAAGGATTTGAATGAAGCAAATGCATGGAAGACCTCTTTTGAACAGCAGCCGCCTCTTTATCAAGATACTGCAACCGGAAGATATGAATACCGTGTGGTGGAGCTGGATGAGTCCAAGAACCCGGTGGAAGCCGGAGGACAGATTCTGTTAAATGGAAACACCTATCAGGTACAGTATGAGACAACGGCAGACAATACATGGAAGATTACGAACAGCAGTCAGCCAGATTTGACCATAACGAAAGAGGTTGTGGGAGAGTTGGGCGATCGTACAAAAAAATTCGCTATTGAAATATACGCACAGGACGGCAAAGGAAATGAAATGAACGGAACATTTTCTTGTGAAGAAGCAGGAAATATTAAAAACATAAAGTTCCAGAATGGAAAAGCAGAGATTGAGCTTGCCCATACAGAAAAAATCATTATCAAAGATTTGCCTTACGGTTCAGAGATTACAGTTGCTGAGAAAACGACAGATGGCTATACCGTTGCGTATGCGATTAACAAAGGAAAAAATCAGGAGAGTGCAGCCCTGAGTCTTATCAAAGACAGCGAAGTAAAAGTAATCAATACAAAAAAAGACATTCCAGATACGGGAATCTTCCACAATCCAACAGGTACAGGCATCCTGATTTTCATAGGAATCCTTGGAATTGCTTTTGTCGGAATTTCTGTATTCCGTAAAAGAAAAGGACTGCGGTAATGAAAAAAGAAAAAAATCATAAGCAGCAGTGGAAGGAAGATTTACTGTTTTTGCTTCTAAAGATAGGGATTCTTGCAATTCTGGCAGTGGTATTATTCGGCTTTGTCTTCGGCGTACACCGATGCGGTGATAATGCAATGCATCCGGCGGTTAGAAACGGAGATCTTGTGTTTTACTACCGGCTTCAAAAGGAATACCAGAATTCTGACGTAGTAGTGTTGGAAAAAGAAGAGGAAACACAGGTGCGGCGGATCATTGCAAAACAAGGAGATGAAGTTGACATTACAGAAGAAGGGTTGAAGATCAACGGATATTTACAGCAGGAGAAAGACATCTATTCGGAAACCCTTCCCTATGTGAAAGGAATTACCTTTCCGGTCACCCTGAAAGAAGGCGAGTACTTTGTTCTGGGAGATGACCGGAGCAATGCAAAAGACAGCCGGATATACGGTGTAATAAAACAAGAAGAAATAAAAGGTATTGTTATGACACTTCTTCGAAGAAGAGGTTTCTAAAATATAAAATTAAAAAGGAAAAGGAGTTAATTATTATGAGAAACAAAAAGAAAATCGGAGCATTAGTATTAGCAGGAACCATGATGTTCAGCATGGGAACAAGCGCATTTGCAGCAGACATCCCTACAGTAGACAAGAATGGACAGGCATCCATTACAAAAGACTTTGTAATGGCAGAGGGGATTGACACACCGGCATCTACATTCAAATTTACAGCCACATCAACAACAGAGGGAGCGCCGAAAGCAACCATCAGTAATATTACATTTGTCGAGGCAGAGAATGGAACGACAGGGCAAGGAATTAAAACCGTATCAAAGAATTCAAATATTTCATTTGGTACATTCCCACATGCGGGAGAATATGTTTATACTGTAACAGAAACAGAGGAAAGCGCAACTGGCGTGGAGTATTCAAAAGATACTTATACTCTCCGCGTATATGTGAAAAATGGTGATAGTGGTCTGGAAATCCGCAACATGACAGCAGAAAAAGAAACATCAGACGGTACAGAAGGAAACAAAGTATCAGAAATGAAGTTTACAAACACTTACAGAACAACTGCTCCTTTAGAGATTACGAAAGTGACAACTGGAGAACTTGCAGATAAGACACAAGATTTTAATTTTATGATTACAATCACACCTTCAAAGACAGAGGAAAATCCAACTTCCTACACAGGTAAGATTGGAGAAGAATCCGTAAAAGTAAATGCAAATGAGGCAACTGCATTCCAGCTTCATGATGGAGAGACTTTGAAGTTTGATTCTTTACCGGCAGGTACAAGATATGTGGTAACAGAGACAGGTGCAAATGACGGATATACACCATCTGTAACAGTTGTGGAAAATGGAACAGAAACAGTAAAGAAAACAGCAGCTTCTGATTCTGAAGGAATTTCCTCTGCAGCTGTACAGGAAACCAATCTGGTAGGTGAGGGTACGAACAAAGTAACCTTTACCAATACATACAAAAACGTACCGCTGACAGGTATCTTCATGAACAACCTTCCGTTTGTAATCGTGATCGGCATTGCAGTTCTGGCTTTAGGCACTTTGGCAATCCTGAAAAAACAGAGAAGTGCAAGACGATAGACCGGTGCTTAGAAAATGGATCCAGATAGTAGATCATATGGTGAACCTTATAGCTGCATTGTTCTTCTTGCTTTTGCTAGCCTATGGAATCTACGGGGTGTGGGATTCTTCCCAGATTAACAAACAAGCAGAAGCTTCCAATTATGAAACCTATAAACCAACGGATGAGCTTTCTTTTGCGGAGCTTAAGAAACTCAATCCGGAGGTGTTCGGATGGCTGACTGTAGAGGGTACGCACATCGATTATCCGCTTGTGCAAGGAAAAGATAATTCCAAGTATGTCAATACGGATGTAAAAGGGGAATTCTCTTTATCGGGAAGCCTGTTCCTAGATTATCAGAATCAAAAGGACTTTTCAGATAGGAATAACATTATCTATGGACATCATATGGAGAAGAATCTGATGTTTGGAGAGTTGGAAAACTTTCGAGAAAAGAGTTATTTTGACAGCCACCGGTATGGAATGCTGTATTATGGGAACGCCTGGCATGAAGTGGAATTCTTTGCATTTCTACATACAGATGCACACGATCCGGTGATCTACAATACGGCATTAACGGAAGAAGAACAGAGAGCCTATCTGGACTATGTGAAAGGCAATGCACAGCAATACAGAGCACATCCCTTTGAGAAAGAGGAAAGATATCTTGTTCTTTCTACATGTACCTCCTCCTCCACCAATGGAAGGTATGTACTGATCGGATGTATAAAAGAAGAAATAGAAAATATGATGACAAAGGAGCATTGATAGAATGAAAATATATATCAAACAGAAAGCCTTTCTGGCTCTGCTGCTTCTTAACCTATTGTTGATAATGCCTAACAGCGTGACATACGCCGCTGAGAATCAAATATCGGTAGAACTGGCGGTAAAACAGACGATAGCGTATGAAAATACTGCCACAGAACCGTTCCATAAGACGGGAACCTACGAATTAACCAGCTTAACAGAAGAAGCGCCAATGCCGGAAGGCAGCGAACATAATGTTTATGCGTTTTCTATCAACGGTGTTGACGAGACAGTAAAGATACCTATGGTTTACACCCATGGGGGTATGTATCAATATCAGTTGACTCAGACAACCAAAAAACAGGATGCTTATACCTATGATGAGACAAAGTACAAAATTACAGTATATGTAAAGAATAGTGAAAATGGTGGACTGGTTGCAGAAGTGATGGCAGAGAATGGCAGCGGAAAGAAATGTACAGACATTACATTTCGCAATCAATATGAGAAAAAAGGAAATGTGGAGCAGCAGACAGCAGGATCGATAAAAACAGGGGATGAGACAAGAATCCTTCTATGGATGTTGTTATTAAGCGGTTCCGCTTTTGCAGTATTGTGTATAAGCACAATTAGAAAGAGAAAATTTTACTAAACAGAATGTGGAGTGAAATAAAATGCAAAAGGATATTTTTGAAAATATAAGGCAGAAACTTCATTGTACATTTATATCAGATGTTAAAAATTGTAGGCAGAGAGTATTATTTGAACTGGCTCAGATGGACTTGACGCAATATTCTCCGAAAGACATAAAAGAATTAAAATTATACATTAAAAAATAGCATGAAATAATGAAATGTCCTTGCGTGTTATGGAATAGCCCATAACACACAAGGATATTTTTAAAATCAGTAAAAAGTGAAAAAAGTGTTGTTTCCGGAAAGGTATAAAATGAGTAGAGAGGAAGCGAATAGAAAATACTTTGAAAAGCATAATAGAATACTTGTTCTGGCAGAAGAATGGGATCTTTCGGAACCATGCTTTACTTCTCTGGAACAGCAGGGAGACGTATATCTGGCAAAAAGTATTCAGGATGGGGTATTACACCTTACATTTTTTGTCTATCATTTGATTTGTATTTCAGTAAAGAATCCGGAGTATGTCCAAATGGGGGATAAGCTGATAGAAACCATACGAAGGGTGTCAGAAATCCCTATTTTGATAGTAATCCCAGAAACTTTAAATGTAAAATCAAAATTGATCCGCGCAGGAGCAGACGCAGTTTTAAATGTGAAATGTTCTGCTGAAGATTTAAACTTACAGGTATATGTACTGATCCGGGCATATAAAAGATGGAAAACGGAAAAGAAAGAAATCACAGATATTACTGTTGGAATGTTGAAAATAAATGCTTTACAAAGGAAAGTATATTGTGGGGAAAAAGAAATTTTAGTGGTGAAAAAAGAATTTGATTTTTTGTATCTCCTTGCCGTAACACCAGGAAGAGTATATACATACAGTCAAATCTACCAGATTATATGGAAAGAATATCCGCAAGGTGACTTGAAAAATATTATTTATTGTATGGTACATCGTTTAAAACGGAAAATACAACAAGTGGATAGAAAAGCTGCTGACATGATATGCACAGTAAAAGAAGTGGGGTATTGTTTAAAAATTTCATAAGATATTAAAAAAAGTGGACTGTGAAATAAAGTCTGCTTTTTTTATTATATAGGGATAGTTTTGGCTATCGTGCAGCACAGAAAACTGACAGATAGATAACAGATTCTAAACAGATATTTAACAGTTTGATTTTGTATACTACTCCTTTACAGAAAAAGGAATGATTTCCCATGCTACAAAGGAGCAGTATATGTGCCAGGAATTCTTAGAAAAAGTAATCACATAATTCGATATCGAGCATTTCGTAGTGCCGCAATTCAAAACAGGATTGTGACACTTTTCTTTTTATGCAAAAAAGCAAGATCGCCTCCACTCCGATTTGATTTCAAAAATTCAGATCGGAGGAAGAAAGAATGGCTTTCAATAAAGCAAAAGAAGAATACAAATGGAAACAGTGGAAAGAAGCAGAAGAAGCAAAAATGAGGGAACTGGGAGTTCCGGAAGAAATCATTCTGAAATTAAGAGAACAGGATTGGGAAGATTTCAAGAAGGAACGGAATTATAATGAGCATCAATTTCCGAATTCAGATGTAGTGGAAATTAATCTGGCAACTATGTGCAGTGCAGATAGGGAAAACATAACTACGGTAAAGGCTCTGCTGGATGAAATAGAAAACGAAGCGCTTTTTAACTTATTGCGTTCGGCAGATAGAGAGACGTTGCAGATTGTACTTTTTCGGATGTTGGATATTCCAACAGAACAAATTGCTGAAAAAATGGGATTGACGCCAAATGCGATTTATCTGAGAATCAACCGTTTAAAAGAAAAAATAAAAAAATTGAAAATGAGAGAAAGAAAATAGGGAAGTCCACTGGCTAATAAGTAAAGGGAAGTTTTTCCTTTTAAAGTTCCTTGACAAGTATATACCAGCATTACAGGTACGTTCCCAAAGATAGAAGCGTGACAGCGTAAGCGCCAGGACGGATGGGGAGAAACACTACAGGACTTTTACGGAATTGTTTGGTCAGAGACTATGACGGATATTTTCATAGAAGAACTGTCAGTGTTTGTTCTCATTCTGAGCGAATCCTTATAGCTGTGAATAGACTTTCGCAGGTCTTTCGCCAGGATCATCTGCGGGGGATAATGATACGAATTTCTTCCCAAAAGGAAGAGGATGGACTCTAAGTTGTAATCAGCAAGACTTTCAGAAAATCTGCGAGCGGTGCCAAGCGAAGCATCCGCCTGTAATGTTCCCTACCATAGATGTGGTGTGGCAGCCGGGGAGTCGAGGACAAATACGGTGCTAAAGAAAAGAAGAAACGATAAGAAATCAAAAAAGAGTGTGTCGTTGATATCAGATACATGCGGCTGTAGGAAAGTGCCACAGCCGTATTCTTGTGGTATTAACGCCATGCGGAAAGAAGTACTATGTTTTATAAAGTTGAATATCAAAAAAGAGCGCACCAGGAAATAGAGAAGATCTTCCGGGTGTTATTTCCCGAACAAGGGATGGCAGTCCGAGAAGAGCAGATCCGTTTATGCCATGAAATGCTGGATACTCTGCTGGAAGAACAGATTGCCTTGTGTGATGCAGGGGTAGGGATTGGAAAGACGTATGCCTATCTGGTAGCCTGCGTACTATTGCGGAAGTATTCCATGTTGACAGGAAGAAGGAATCCGATGGAACAGCGTCCGGTGGTCGTGTCTACTTCCAGCATTGCATTGCAGAAAGCCATATTAACAGAATATATTCCATTTTTATCCAGGGTGCTGCAGGAACAAGGCATGATTCAGTCTCCACTACGGGCAGTGGTACGGAAAGGGAAGGAACATTTTGTCTGTGACAACAGGCTGGAACAACGAATCGAGGCGATCCGCCATAAACAGAAGAACGCCACTCAAAAAGAAGCACTACTGTCTTTGCGAAAACATTACGATATGGATACCGTAAAGGATTTGAGTGGGTTTGACAGAAGGCTGGTGTGTGTGCCGAAGTTCTGCCCAAGAGAATGTCCGGGCAGACAGATATGCCGCTATCAGAGGTATCTGGAAGAATCTAAGAAACAGGATGTGTTTCTTCAAATCTGTAATCACAACTATTTACTGGCAGATGCGTATCACAGAGTAGAAGGGTATAAGCCTTTATTGTCGGATTATCGAACATTGATTATAGACGAAGCTCATAAGTTACCGGAAGCAGCAAAGCAGATGTTTGGGAAAAATCTGTGTATGGATGATATCCGGGAGATGGCATATTATCTGGAACGAGAGCATCAGAAAGAAGAGGCGAGAATCCTTCGAACAGTGATGGGGGATGCATTGCGTGTTGTTGGAGCAGAACAGCGGATTGGAAAAGAAATCCGGGAAACATTTCAGAATACAACAAATAGCGTGGTTTCCCTGTGGGAAGGTGTAGAAATGCTGGAATTTCTTTTAGAAAAACTAGAGCGAAGTGTTCCGAGGTGGATACGGAACCGGCTGGAAGAGGCAAAGGATGTGCTGGAGTGTTTTTGTAGTAGCGATGAGAAATATGTCCGTTATCTGCGTTTGGATACAGAGCAGATTCCCATTTTGTGTGCGGCCAGCCGGGAAATCCCAGGATTACTTCGGAAGATGTTATGGGATCGGGAAGAGGGAGTGTCAGCTATCTTAACCAGTGGAACGCTAAAGGCAGGAACAGGCTTTTTGCGCACCCGGCAGACCACCGGGCTGGAAGAAAGAATAGGAGTGCAGGAATATGTGGCAGAGTCCCCCTTTTCCTATGAGAAGAACTGTCTGTTATACTTGCCAAAAACACTAGAGCATTGCAGGAGAGGAAGCCGGGAAGAGGCAGTGATGGTGGCAAACCATATCCATTCCCTGATCTGTTCTACTTACGGGCATACGCTGGTGCTGTTTACTTCTTACACATTGATGGGAAGTGTGTACCAGATTTTAAGAGACAGCCTGCCGTTTCCTATGGTGGAAGTATGGAGGCATTCGCAGGAAGAGATCCTGCGGTTTAAGACCATGGGGAATGCAGTGCTGTTTGCAGCCGGCTCTTGCTGGGAAGGAGTGGACTTTCCAGGGGATATGGTATCTTCGCTGATTATCGTGAAACTGCCTTTTGCAGTACCAGATCCTATCAGCGAAGCAGAGAAGGAAACATATGATTCTTTGGAATCCTATATTCAGTCCATCATTGTACCGGATATGCAGAAGAGATTGCGCCAAGGGTTTGGAAGAGCCATCCGGACAGAAACCGATACCTGTGTAGTGTCTATCTTAGATATTCGGGCAGTGAAAGGCGGAAAGTATCATGAAGATGTGATGTGTGCCCTTCCACCTTGTCAGATAGCAGAAGAATTGGGAGAGGTGCGGGATTTTATACGCAGTCGGAAAGGCGTGGAGTATTATCTGTAACAGAAAAATCCTTTTTCCAGCCTTGTTGCTTGTGCTTCGTTTTCGGACACTTTCACAGGAAAAGTTTAGTACAGTTTTAGAACCCTTTTGCGAGAGATTGTTGGTATTGATGAATAGATATTTGAACATGGAGTGGGTATAATGTGTATAGCGTTAGAGATTTGGAAGGGAGGTGCCAAGATGGCAAAATATATGATGGATATGCAGATTGATAAAAAGGAAGAATTTTATTTTATCCGAGAAAAAGAGAGTCATGATATTGTATATTTACCTTCCAAGTATTTAATGCATAAGAAACGGTCAAAGTTATCACCGAATACCATACGAAGGAGTGCTTTTATATTATCCTATTATTTAAACTTTATGGATGAATTGGACTTGCATTTGGATGACATCTATCAGATGAACTACATGGATCAGCATGAACATTTTACAGATTTTCTGATCTGGTTAAAAGCAGGAGAGCATAGCCGGGAAGATTATTCAAAACTTCCAAACAATGAAACCTGTAATGCATATTTAAAAGAGGTATTCCGATTTTATACTTTTATGGAACAGGAAAACAAGCAGTCAGAAAGTCTGAAGGTACTTTCAGATGCACAGATGATCGTGCGAAATTCGATAGGTCTCAGAAGGGTGCTGAACCGAAAGAGCTTCCGGGGATATTTAAAAGAAAAAGGACATCAAGGAAAAACCATTGAGCAGGACAAGATTGTAGGCTTGTTGCAGGAATGTGCAAACAGCCGCGATCAGGTTCTGCTTTTATTATTAGCAGAAACAGGCTTTCGGATAGGGGAACTCTTAGGTGTCCGGTATGCAGAAGATATAGATTATGAGAAACATATACTCTATGTCAACTTCCGAGAAGATAATGAGAATAGGGCAAGGGCAAAAAATGCAGAATTCCGAAGGGCGAAAATCAGTGATGCAACCTTTGATATTTTAATGTTCTATATAGAAGATTATAAAGAATTGATCTTAGGACAGGAATATCTGTTTATCAATGTCTCAGGTGATTATGTCGGACAACCCTTTAAGGGAAGCGGAGTATATGCAATGCTGCGTAGACTGGAAAGAAAAACAGGAATTAAAGCATCGCCCCATATGCTTCGGCATTATTTTGCAAATGCAAGACGAAAAGATGGATGGAAATTAGAAATGATCAGCCAGGCACTCGGACATCGGAATATCGAAACGACCATGAAATACCTAAACATAACAGAGGATGAACTAATAGAAGTCAGTGATGCATTTTACAATAAGCATCAGGCCATGTATGGCGTTCAGAATTTGTTATAAAAAAGAGGAGGCGATCAAGTGTCTGCAATTCGATTGCTGCAAGCGGAACGACAGGAAGAGATACAACATCTTCACAGGCAGCTTATGTCAGGCGGGATATTGCAGAGAGAATTATGGGAAGAAGCAGAGAAATTCCTTATCCAAAGAGAAATTTATGATGTGGCTTTAGCAGAAGAACAAGATTTGCGAGCATACAAAAAAAGTTTGGCGGATAGCGGGAATTATACGAAAAGGCAGGTGAAAGAACAGTCATCCGCATTGCGGAAGATCCAACAGTATTGGATAGAAACAGAATATGGAGAGCTTCTCTCAGAAATCCGGGAATGCAAAGTGTCAGATGGAGCATTGAAGGGAAACATCAGACGGTTTCTAATTAGGCAGGGAATACATCATATCAAAGAGATTGATTATACAGTACGGAGCCGGTATGAAGCAGAACTGCAAAAGATGTGGAACGAAGCGAATGTGATGAAATATTTAAAGGTATTCGACCATATCAAGCAGTACAGTGTCCAAAAAGAAATGGAAAGTCTTTCGGGGAGAATGGAACACCGCAGAAAGTACCAAGCACAGATCATCTTCCTGCCATACCTACCAGATCTAGAACTGGTTAAGGATTTTGAATATGTCCGAGATAAACAGGAGCTGGTGTGGGATTTTTCAAGAAAAGCATCTGAAAAATTAAAAAGGCAGGTTTTCCTACTGTTAAATTACATCCTGGACAATTTACATCGGGATAATCCAAAAGAGAGAAGAGTCCGCTATTTACTGCCATTACACTGGTTATATGATTTTTGTGTGGTGGAAGAGATTGAAGATCTGGAAGGATTGGAATTAGAACAGATCCAGCGATTTGAGAAAATTGTGGAACAGAAAGTAGTCAATGTGAAAAACTCTATGCAGATCATTGATAACAGCCGGAAAATCTTGTTTTTAGAAGCGCCGGAAATACATTGGCATGCCAATGTATGGTATATGGAACGCTTTCATCTGGCAGAAGATCGGCTTAATCCAAGTAATCCAGTCCAGCGATTGAGTTTCATAGAAGTCACTAACAAAAGGAATCGGGAACTGTTACAGGAATATGCGAAATATCATGTCGGAATTGGTGGACTGACGATAGCAAATATCCGAGGACAACTATATGAGGTAAAAAGACTTTTGGAATATTTTAAGGAAGAAGAATCCATCTGTCAGGTAGCCGAAAGTCAATTGGATAACTATTTTAGGGAACTAGAGGAAAAGGATACCAAAGATGACACATTCAATAAAAGAGTTGTGAACTATTTGAAATTTTATCAGTTTTTGAAGACTCATGGATATATGGCTGAAATCCCTTTTAAACCGGAATATTATCTGAAAAAGACATATCCGGAGCATCATGACAGAACGGTAGAGGAAAGAGTTTATATGGAAATCCTGCATAAACTGTATGCATTCCCACTAGTATCAAGATTAATATTTTTGCATTTATGGTGTACTGGCTTAAGAATCAGTGAAGTGTGTACATTAAAAGGGGATGCTTATTACTGGGATGGAGAAGATGCATGGCTGAAAGTCTATCAGATTAAGATGAAGGCAGATAAAATGATACCCATACCGCTTGTGTTGTATAGAATCATGCGCAGATATATAGAGATGGAACATATTCGTCCGAAAGATTATATCTTTAAAGGGAAGGATGGTGGAGCGTACAGGGGGACAACATTCCGACAAGAGTTTCAGCAATACTGCGATAAGAATGAAATTGCAGATGGCAGTTATATCTTCAAAACCCATGATTATAGACATACGTTGGCAACCCAATTTTATGATGAGGATGTTTCTATACAGACAATCCGGGATTATTTAGGACACTTTTCCGAAGAGATGACAAAACAGTATGTGGACTTCATGCCAAGAAGAATTGAAAAAGCAAGTGATACTTATTTTAAGAAATCGGAAAATGATTTAGCTTCTACCATTAAAGTTAAGAAACGTGGTGATAGAAAATGAAAAAAAGAATTTACATATATGAGATGGACTGTTACAAAGCAGCATCCGAAGAGCAGCTCCAGAAAATGCGTATCAAACCAGAACGGTATTTTAATCTGGAAGGATTGCCATCCGAAGAGATCGCTGGAAGGTTGGAAGAATTTATATGGGAAAGAGGAAAAACACTTGCTCCATCCAGCTTGGCCAGTGAATTGACTTATTATAATAATATCCGAGAGTTTCTGATTGATCGAAGGATACAAAGCCTGAAAACCAGGGAAGAGGAAAAAATCATCCGCATGTTAAAAGGATGGATGCTGGAAAAAGGGTATGCTTTATCAAGTAAAAAATATCGGCCAGCATATGACAAGGTAGGAATTGAAACTCCTAACATTGTAAAGCATATGAAGAAATTCTTGAAATTTTTGGAAGAAGAGGATGACCGAGACGAGCAGGAAAAAGATATATGGACACTTAAAAATTTTGATTTTCCTATTCATGGAAATCCAATCAAGAATACGGAAACGCTTAATTTTACTGGAATTGTACAACCCGACATTCGGGAAGAAGTAAAAAAAGTAATTTTTATGCATTTGAAATATGCCCCGTTAGGAACAATCCATAGTGAAATGATAGCAGTAAAGCGGTTTTCAAAATTTCTCAAACAGAAATATCCGAATATCAAATCGCTACAAGATTTGGAACGGATGCATATAGAAGAATATCTAATATATCTGAAAACGGAAGCGTATGAACGGAAAAATTACAGGTCTGACTTATATGCACTGCGAAGAGTAATAGAAGATGTTGGGAATTTATATGAACGACAGTACATGAGCGAATTATTTCTGAGTAATGACTTCCCAAGCACACCAAGACATGTATTTAAATTTTATTCAGATGCGGAAATCAAAAGACTGAACGAACACATTTTTAAAATGGATGAGCAGATATGCAGGGCATTGATTATCCACCAGTTGCTGGGGACGAGGATTTCAGACACGCTGACATTAAAAACGGATTGCTTAAGCATGCGGAGCAACCGATATTTTATAAGGATTGACCAGGTGAAGTCGGTTACTTATGAAAAGTCTATCAGCGAAGAAGTGGCACAACTGATTATGAAAGCAATTGATTATACAAAGGAACGGTATGGAGAAACAACTTATATTTTTGTAAAAAAAGATGATCCAACTAGGCCTTATCAATATGGCATGATTCAAAATCAGATTATGAAAATGATACGCCAAGAAGATATCCGGGATGATAATGGTGAATTTCTGAAGTTTGGAACTCATATCTTTAGACACTGCTATGGCAAAAAATTGACAGAAATGCATGTGGATGACTGGATGATAGCCAAGTTGCTGGGGCATACCTCCATATATTCGGTACACCATTATCGGAAAATCGGAAATAAACTGATGGCAGACGAAACGAGAGCTGCAAGAGAAAAAATGGACATGATCCTATTAAATATCATAGAAGGATGGGATGATTATGAAATATGACAAGATGGTAGCGATTACGCAGGCTGAAAGTCATAGGAAGATGAATATTGCAAAAAATACGATATCTGATATGCTTAAAAATATGGAAAGAATTACTGTAGCAGAACTGGTAAAAAGAACAGGGCTTTCTAGAGGATTTTTTTATAAAAATGAGCTTATCAGAAGAGAAATGGATGATGCAATACACCGACAGGAAGCAATTTTTAAGAATAGAAATCCGGTTACAATGGACAGAAAACTTGAAAATTCAGTAATAGATTTAAGAATTGAATTGTTAAAAGCCAAAGCAGAGAACGAGAAATTATCAGAACAAAATCAAGATTTGATCCGAAAGAACGAACAGCTTTGTCAGCAAGTGGATAAACTTCAAAAGCAGATTGGGAAAAAACAAATTTCATTATTGAAGCGATTATAAAAGGGAGAAGATGAGTATGAAATATGATAAAATCGTTGCAATAAATAAGGAAAAAAGTAGAGAAAAAGCAGAGATTGCTATAAACGAAATCGAAAAAATGTTTCTAAGAAAAGAGCGTATTTCTGTAACCGTCTTAGCAAAAAATACTGGATTTGCAAAAAGTTTTTTTTACAGAAATCCAGAGGTTAGAAAGGCTTTAGATGAGGCGTTACTTCAACAGGGAGAATGTTATAATCCTAAGAAAGTTATATTTGACAGAGCATTGGAAGAAACAAATAACAATTTGAAAAGTGCAGTTATGAGATTAAAGAAACAAATCGTAGAGTTAGAAAGAGATAAGAGTAGGCTAGAGAAAAAAGTAGAAGAATTAACAAGAGAATTGGAGAAACAGAAAAAATAAAAATTTAATAAGAAAGATAGCAGGCAGCGGATTATGTGTAAAACATACATCGGCTGTTTTGCTTTATATAGATAATCATTTAGACGTTGAGAGGTTTAACCTAATATACGATATACACAGTTTGGGGAATAAACGATAGGAAAAAAAGACAGAAACTACTCGGCAACGCTGACGATAAAGCTAGTGTTTATAAGGTGTATAGGACAAGGGGCTAAATTTATGGTCGTGTTGATTGGTCTGGTTATTATTTTTAAATCGCAGCTTACAGATTTGGTACAGTCCATTTTTGATAAAATCACAAGTGAAAGTGGAAGAATATAAGGTAGGTGGATAGGTGCAAAAAGGAGAGATCACTGCGTTTTTAAGTCTTGTTTTTCTTTTGATCTTGTCGTTTCTAGGTGCAATGGTAGAAAGTGCATCAATTCAAGTGCTCAAAAATTATAAAAGAGCAGATACGATCCTTGCTGTGGAAAGTGTATTTGCGGAATATCAAAAACAGCTATTAGAGCAATATGATTTGTTTGCATTGGATGCAGGTTATGGAGAGGGAAGATTAGATGAGGGAAAGATTCTAAAGCGTCTGGAATATTATGGCGCGCAGGAGAACGCAAATCAGGTGGAGAAGTCAGAGTTGTTGACAGACAACAGAGGGGCTGCATTTTATCGTCAGGCAGTTCGCTATGTGAAAAGTAAAATTGGGTTAGACCATATCGAAGAAGATACCTCATATTGGGAAGAACAAGAAGAAAGTGGGAAAGACTTTGAGAAAGAAGAGACGGAGGTTCAGGAAAATTTGGACTCTATGCTTGAGGGGACAGAAGAAAGTCTGCCAAGTGAAAATAATCCAATCGAATCCGTCTCGTCAATTCAAAAATCAAATCTATTACAAATCATTGTGGAAAATCCAGAACAATTATCAGAGAAATGTGTAAAAAAAGAGGAACTTGCCTCAGTGCGTAAACTAAATACAGGAAAAGGGAATTTTGCAGAAAAAGAAAAGAAAAATGAAGTGACCGGAAAACTCTTTTTTGAAAAATATCTGCTGGAACATTTTGCGGATATTACGCAAACGAAGGAGGAACGTGCATTGGACTATGAGTTGGAATATCTGATTGGAGGGTATGAAAATGATCAGAAGAATCTAGAAGCCGTTGTAAAGAAAATATTGCCAATTCGACTTGGAATCAATTATGCATATCTGCTTACGGATGAGGTAAAGAAAGCGGAGGCGGAAGTTCTGGCGCTGTCTTTATGTACGCTCCTTACTGTTCCGGGAATTACAGAGGTCGTAAAGCATGCAATCCTGTTGGCATGGGCGTATGGTGAGGGGCTTGCAGATCTTCGGACTCTTGTAGCGGGCAGGAAAGTGCCGCTTGTAAAAAGTAAGGAGACTTGGAAACTGAAGCTGTCAGAACTTTTGAATATCGGAGAGCAGGGAATACAAGATGTGGATCAGGATACAGGAGAAGGGCTGACATACCGGGATTATTTAAAAGGATTATTGATTCTGCAAGATAAAGAGACATTATCTATGCGGGCTTTGGATTTAATAGAACAGAATCTGGACCTAAAGGCAGATAACTGTGTGATGCGTATAGAGATTGAAAGCAAATGTAAACTGCGGCGTGGCGTACAATATGAATTTTCAACATATTTTGGATATCAATAAAAGAAAAGGGGTGAATGAAGATGTCCTTTCGATTCAATAATACTCACAAAAGAAACTATAAAAATGATCAAAAACAAAAAAGAAAGGAGAAAGACTCTTTTTTGACACATCTCTCCCAAATAAATGTCATCTCTTTATCGAAAAGGGCATCTTCATTCACCTCTGAAGGAAGTGTCACGGTGGAGGCTGCGTTGGTGGTGCCAATATTCTTTTTTGCAGTGTTGAGCCTTGTGTATTTGCTGGAAATTATGAATGTCCAGACTGTGATGAGATCTGCACTCCATTGTGCAGCAAAAGAAATCGCGGAGGAAGCATATGTTAATCCGCTTGTAATACGAGGGAAGCTGGAAAAACATATTGTAGAACATGTGGGAGAAACATGGCTGGATCACAGTGTTATTTCTGGCGGTTCGGATGGAATAGACTGTAGGAAGTCAATGGCATGGGGAAGTACAGGAATTATGGATCTGTCATTGATATATAAGGTTGAAGTTCCTATTTTAATGTTTCGTATCCCTGCAATTGTACAGGAAGAATCTATGCGGGTGAAAGGGTGGAATGGCTATGCCGGAAATGGATTTGGAAATCAAAGTGATGAGACTGTCTATATTACAGATACCGGAATTGTATATCATAAAGATGCAGATTGCACGTATTTGGAATTGTCTATAAAGTCGGTTGCCATATCAGATGTGGAACAATTGAGAAATGAAAGTGGAGGAAAATATTATCCATGTGAATCGTGTATGAGAAAAACATTTGGAAAGCAAATGGTATACATCACAGATACGGGTAATCGATATCATGGATCACTTTCGTGCAGCAGACTAAAACGAACGGTATATGCAGTGCCTTTATCCGAAGTTTTTGGAAGAGGAGGGTGTAAAAGATGTGTAAAATAGAGGATTTTATTATGCTTTTGTTTTTGCTTTGGTGTAGTATAAGTGATCTTCGCACAAAGAAAATACCGACGGTGCTGCTGATCATTATGAGTCTTACCGTAATTATGATTCGTTTGATTTTTATAAGACAGGAAATAGCTGGTATGGCAGGAGGTGCATTGATGGGAGCGATATTCTGGCTCATCAGTAAATATACAAACCAAGCGATTGGATATGGAGATAGTTGGCTTCTTGGAAATATGGGGATATATCTGGGAGGTATCAGTATGTTGGAAGTTGCGACAACTGCATTTTTTCTTACAGGACTTGTCTCACTTGCAGGCATTGTAATCAAACAGTGGAAGAAGAATGTCACAGTTCCGTTTGTCCCGTTTTTGACCGCAGCGTATTTGGGGGTGATCATGCTGTGAAGAAGAACCAAAATGGCAGTTTTACAATAGAGGCATCTTTTGTTGTGCCGATTATTTTAATGGTGTTTATGGCAAGCGTATATATCATATTTTATTTTCATGACAAGAATATTCTGTCGGGGGCTGCATATGAGACAGCTGTGGTAGGAAGTGAAAGAAAGAGTTATAAAAAAGAGGAGTTAGAGGCATATTTTAGAAGAAGAATAAAAGGGAAGCTGATTGTTTTTTCTAATGTGAAAGAAAACATAGAAGTGGAAAAAGAAGAGATTACGGTCACGTGCAGTGCGAAAAAGAGGCGGATGAAGATAAACGTTAGTGCATCGGTGAAACAGACAGAACCGGAAACGTATATTCGAAATGTGCGAAAAATAAAAAAATAGAAGAAAAGATAGGAGATACCAAGTGAAAGCGTGTTATAAGAATGATTTAAAGAAGGCATATTTAATTTTGGAAGGAGTGGAGAGCGAGGCGGAAGATTATCAGATTTATATGCTGAAGGAAAACACAATTCCCGGACTTTTGAAGACAGATATTCGGTATGTAGATAATATCAGTCAGTATTATTACGATATCAGCGGGAAGGTATCCTTAAAGGCAATTCATGAAAAGGCAAACTTAAGCTATGAGGAGATGAAAAATCTTGTGTATGCATTACTTCGTACGATTAAAACAATTCGTAAATTTATGTTGGAGGCAAACTGCATATTGCTGGATCCGGAATATATTTATTGCGAGAAAGAGGAATTTTATTTCTGTTATTTTCCGAGGTGTGAGTGTGAATTGAAAGAAGAGTTTCACAGACTGACAGAATACTTTGTAAGTGAGGTGAACTATAGGGAGAAAGAAGGGGTTCATTTTGCCTACAGTATTCATAAGGCATCAATGGAAGAAAATTATAGTATTGAACGTATTATGAACGAGTTGGTGGAAGCAGTTCAGGAGGAGAAAAAAGAAGAAAGAATGATTCCGGCTGTGAATTATGAAGAGCGTATGGAAGAACAGGGAATACCGGAGATTCATGAGAAAAAAGATTTTTGGGAACCGGTAAAACGGCTTTTGGACAAAAAGAAAAAAGGAAAATGGGGATATTGGGACGAAATCCATATTGAACAGGATGACTTGTAATTCAGGTACAAACTTTCTATAATTAGGATATATTTATTTTATAGAAAGGAAATTTTTATGGGAAATCAGAAAAAAGCAGTTTGTACAATTGGAATTGCTGCAGTAAATGTCATTGTTTTTTTACTTCTTTCTTTCGGAGGGAGAACAGAAGATGGGATGTATATGTTGGAACATGGAGCAATGTATGTCCCGTATGTAGTGGAATATAAGGAATATTACCGGTTGTTTACGTGTATATTTTTACATTTTGGTTTTTCACATCTGATGAATAACATGCTTACACTTGTGGTGGTCGGATGGAATGTAGAGATGTTTGTCGGAAAAGCAAGATTTCTTACGATATATCTTTTGAGCGGGTTGGGAGGAAATCTATTGTCCATGGCAGCAGATATATGGAGACAGGATTATAGCGTATCAGCAGGGGCGTCCGGTGCAATTTTTGGACTGACCGGAGCCTTGCTGTGTCTTGCGATTTTAAATCATGGAAGAGTTGGAAATATCACAAAACAGGGTATGATCGTGATGATTCTTATCAGCTTATATACCGGTTTTACAAGCGGGGGCGTTGACAACCTGGCCCATGTGGGAGGATTGCTGACAGGAATTCTCGTTACAGCACTGCTTTGTTGGAAGCGTAATCCGAAACGTTGATCCTTTTTGTGGAGCAGAGTCAACCTCAATTGTTCCGCCATGGGCTTGTATGATACTTTCGGAAATCGAAAGCCCAAGGCCGGTACCGTTTTTCTTATATGTAGTAAATGGTTCGAAGATGGAACTTAGATGCTCTTTGGAGATACCGCATCCGTTGTCTTGAACCTGGATGATGATGGAATCTTTGGACTGCTCGGCCGTCATGGAGATGGTTCCGTCAGGGGAAGCTGCATCGGCAGCATTTCTCAAAAGATTTAAAAATACTTCTTGTAATTTTGTTTTATCTCCTGTAATCTGATTAATAGAAGAATCTATTTTGGAAAAATATTCCAATTTTGTATCCGCGACAGATGCGGCGAAAGAAAGGGAGATATATTCCCAAAATGGACGGAAAGAGAACGTTGAAAAATTAAGGGCACCGGCATGATTGAATCGGGAAAGATCATCTAAGAGTACTGACATAAATTCTACATCCTGCATCAGCTCGTGCCAATGGTCAAATGTTCTCGCCTCAGGATGTCTGGACTCTATGAGCTGAAGGGTACTATATATAATTGTAAGTGGGTTTCGAAGTTCATGTGAAATTTTACTTATGACTAATTGTTCGTCTTTATTTAGTTGCATAGATTGCACCGCCTTTCATATGAAAGTGTAGCATTGGTATGACGGTTATTCAAACAAATCTCGTCGACAAAATACGACAATAACAGACATTTAAAAGGGATTAATAAAAGAAAGAAGGAAGAAAAAATGAGAGATGAAAATTGTATTTTTTGTAAAATTGCAGCAGGAGAGATTCCATCTGCAACATTGTATGAGGATGATGACTTTAGAGTCATTCTGGACATTGAGCCAGCTTCGAAAGGACATGCGTTGATTCTTCCGAAGGAGCATTATGCAAATTTATACGAATTGGATGATGAGATTGCAGCGAAAGTACTTGTGCTTGCAAAAAAGATTGTGACGAAACTGAGCGATATTTTAGGATGCGAGGGCTATAATATCGTGCAGAACAATGGGGCAGCAGCCGGACAAAGTGTATTTCACTATCATATGCATTTGATTCCTAGATACAAAGACGACACAGTTGACATTAAGTGGAAACTGGGTACTTTGACAGAGGAAGATAAAGAGTACATTTTAAAGAAAATGAACGAGAAGTAATAAAAACGGGAGATATTTATTGTGGAATCAAAATCGACAAAAGATAAAAAATTCGACAGTATCTATCGGGCGTATAAAGATTCAATCTTTAAAGTGGCTATGCATTATGCAAAATGTGAAGATTTGGCAAATGAAATTACACAAAAGACATTTTTCCAACTATATATTTACTTTGAAAATGTAAATTTAGATAATGTTTATCCGTGGTTGGTAACAACCGCTAGAAATTTTACGTTTAATTACAATCGAGATAAAAAGCGTGAGATATTAGGAGAAGTATTTGAGGTACTAAAGGAGACAAAAGACAAATTTTGCAATATAAACAATATGGAAGAATACTATTTGAGAACAGAGCAAAAGAGAAGGGCAGAGGAGTTGGAAGATAGCATTTTTGAATGTTTATATAAAGACCACAGAATATGGTATGATGCAGTTACACAAGTGTATTGTTTTGGAAAATCGCAACAAGAGGCAGCAGAACAATTAGGAATTGCAGTTGAAGTATTGAATAGCAGACTATATAGAGCCAGACAATGGATACGAAAGAATTACGAAAATGAATACAGAGAGGTTGTCAGTTGGTTCTGAGAAAGCAAATGGTGTCGTAACGACACCATTTGCTGATTTGTTCCAATAATTTAGTGGACAGCTTCTTGAATTAAGTTAATAATTGTATTGATAGAATCTTGCTGTGAAGAATGCTTCATAGCGTCTATGTAAGTGTTTCTGTGTTGATACAATTTGTGAATGGAATCTAAAAGTGTGTCTTTGTTTAATTCCTCTTCCTCTAAAACGATACTGAAACCTTGACGTTCAAAAGAACGTGCATTCAAAATCTGATCTCCGCGGCTTGCGTTTGCAGAGAGCGGAATTAAAAGATTTGGCTTATGCAGTGCAAGAAGTTCGCAAATTGCATTAGCACCAGCTCTTGAAATCACAACATCTGTGAGTGCGAACAAGTCTTTCAATTGATTTTGAATGTATTCGAACTGAACATATCCTTTTAAAGATTTCAAAGAATCATCCATCTTTCCTTTTCCGCAAAGGTGAATGACATGAAAATCTTTTAATAATTCAGGAAGAACAGAACGTACAGCATTGTTGACAGCGACAGAACCAAGGCTGCCTCCAATAATTAAGATAACAGGTTTGTCATCGGTCAGTCCGCAAAATTCAAGTGCGGCAGATCTGCTCCCTTCTAACAGTTCCTGACGAATCGGTGAACCGGTAAGCACTGCTTTCTCCTTTGGAAGATGTTCTAAAGTTTCCGGGAAGTTGCAGCATACTTTTGTTGCGGACGGAATGGAAATCTTGTTCGCAAGTCCCGGAGTCATATCCGATTCATGAATGATGGTTGGCACGTGACGACGCTTCCCTGCCATGACAACCGGAACGGAGACAAAACCGCCTTTGGAAAAGATAACATCTGGCTTCAGTTCTTTAATCAATTTATTTGCTTCGCGAAATCCTTTTAGAACCCGAAAAGGGTCTGTAAAATTCTGCACACTGAAGTAACGGCGAAGTTTACCAGAGGAAATCCCGTGATAAGGAATCTCAAATTGTTTAATTAAATCTTTTTCAATACCCGTATAAGAACCGATATAATGGATATCATATCCCAGTTCTTTTAGACGGGGCAGTAAAGCAATATTAGGTGTAACATGACCGGCAGTACCACCACCGGTAAGAATAATACGTTTCATAACATTCCTCCGAAGTTTTTTCTATAAAATAATATTAAACAGTATTTTGGCAAAGGTCAAGAGGAATGGAGAAAAGAACGTAAGTAGTGGAGTGAACAGTAAGGAATTTGTTGACGGTTGCATAAGGAGACATTATGGATGAGGAAATGAAACGATTTTTGCAGGAAGAACTGAAAAAAGAGGCAGATCAGATTATGCGAGAGGTGGAGGCTGATCCGGAAGTGGCAGATCTGACAGCGCCTTCTGAGATTGATCAGAAGCTGTACGAACAGATTAAGCAGTATAAAGAAGAACATTACGCCCCGGAAGAGACATTGTCGGGAGAACAACAGGAGTTAATTCGCCTTGGGAAAATTTACAAAAGAAAACAAAAGAGGCGCAAGTATGTGGTGCTGGCCGCAGCAGTTGTGTCAGCGTTCGCGGTGGGAATTACAAGCTTTGGAGGGCCGGAGCGGATATTTCATAAATTTAATTGGAACATAGGAGACAGAGAACAGACGAATTTTGACTCTGATGATGAGGATATTGTAGCCGCAAAAGCGAGTGAAGAGGAAGAAGCGTATCAGAAGATAAAAGATGAGTTTGGAATTGAGCCGGTGAGGATGTACTATTTGCCGGCAAATATGAAATTTCAGGATGTGATTATTTATCGAGAAATGCAAAATATTCAAATAATATATACGGATGGTGATGACGAAAACAAAACTTTACGTTATCAGGTGTCAACAAGCTATCGAGATGCATCAAATGGTTTGGATGTGGAGGATTCGTTAATTAAAGAAGAGCGTGTGGAAGTAAAGGGTGTGCCTATAAAGATTAAGTATTATCAAATTGAACAAGGGAATTCAGAACGTATAAGTGCAATGTTTGAACATCAAGATATCCAATATTTGTTATCGATAAACAATATAAAAGCGGATGAATTTGAAAAAATTTTAAAAAATTTAAATTTTTTTGAAAAACAGCGTTAGTTTTTTCGAGTTTATGTGTATATATAGTATAGGGACATAAAGGAGAAGAAAAATGAAGAAAAAAATATTATTAGCACTAAGTATTTTTACGTTAGGTTTTGCCGGGAGCAACTGGCAACAGATGAAAGTTTATGCTCAGGAAGAGGCAAACAGTCAACAAGATTATTCTTATTTATTAAATGATGAGGCAATTATAGGACAAACAGAAACGAATCCAAGTGGCGTATACTTGTTAAACGGGATATCAACTATACAGGATGCGGGTACTGGTAAGATTATTGCAGGTGGAATCACAAATGGGGCGATTAAATGTGATTTGACTGTGAATGTAATTGTGGAACGTCTGAGTGGAGGAGATTGGGTGCGCGTTACATCTTGGACAGCGAGTGAAGACAATGCTTGGTCAGTTGGTTCCAGCAAAACACTCAGCGTAGGACGTGGATATTACTATCGTGTGAGATGTCTACATAGTGCAAATACAGATGCAAGTAGTTCAATGACAAGTAGTCTTTGGAGATAACCGTCATATAATTTAGCATCTCTCTGGGGGAACTGTCGCAGCCACTGCAAGCGTAGTTATGAGGAAACTCATAAACTAACAAAAATTAGAGAGAGAGCTTACATCAAGAACAAAACCACATAGCTCATAGAGCTAAAAATCTACGGATTTGCAGTGGCTGCGATAGTTCCCCCGGGTAAAAAAGGAATGGAATCATCCATTCCTTTTCTTTTTGAATTATAAGAAATTCCTTTGGAATCCTGTAATTCAAAAAATGCACTTCGTGCAAAGATGCGCAATCTTTTTTGCCTGATTTATAAAAATATATAAGATAATTTTGAAATTTATTTTCCGGTAGCTTGTCTTAATGCCTGAGCAAGCTGGTCTGGGCAGGAAGTTGGACGTGGGCCGCATTTGATACCTTCAATGCGGGCAATTGCATCGTCTACTTTCATACCTTCTACTAAACGGGCAACACCCTGTGTGTTACCGGAGCATCCGCCAACAAATTCTACGGAGCGGATGGTGTCTCCGTCAAGTTCTAATTTTATCATACGGGAACAGACTCCCTTTGTTCTGTATTCCATGAAATTATCCTCCTCTGAATGTGATATTAGATTAATAGTGTTTCACATATTATAACAAATGGGATATGAAAAAACTAGAAGAAACAAAACTTTTTCTTTTACGTGCAAGTATGACCCCTCAAAGGAGTGTTTCTTCTACGGACTGACAGGAGCAGACAGCAACCAATTTGTGAATATTTTCAAAAAAACTGTGAAAAGTGCTTGATGTATGGGCAAAAATATTATAAAATACAAAACGTATGGAACGCAGAAAAGTTTAGAGTTTCATGCAAATATTTTTGGCAGTGAATGCTGCCTTATTGATTGAGTTAGAAGCTCAAATTTTATAAGTTGGTTACTTTATAACCGGTGTTGAGAACAACACATCAACTTGTGAAACGGTCAATAAGAGTATTAAAAGTAAAATATTTGCTATATAGACTCTAACATAAATATCTGGAATGTGAAGAAGGACAGTCTCGGACTGTATTGTTCGCATGAAAGTGATAAAGAAGTAGACGCAAGCAAGAATGATGTAAATTCCTGCCTGCGTTTTTTGTATGTAAAATTACGCGTGGTAAGGAATTGTAGTAACCTGATAGAAAAGAGGAACGATAAGATGGAAAAAGAATTACAGCAGAGAGCTCCGATATATGAGGCATTGGAACGATTTCGAAGAATGCGTATTGTTCCGTTTGATGTTCCGGGGCATAAGCATGGAAGAGGCAATCCTGAACTGGTGGAACTGCTTGGAGAAAAATGTGTTGGAATTGACGTGAATTCTATGAAACCGCTCGATAATCTGTGCCATCCGGTATCGGTCATCAAAGAGGCGGAGGAGCTGGCAGCAGATGCATTTGGAGCAAAACACGCATTTTTAATGGTTGGCGGAACAACTTCTTCCGTTCAGGCAATGGTGTTGTCTTGCTGCAAAAAAGGCGATAAGATCATACTTCCGCGAAATGTACATCGAAGTGTTATCAATGCTCTTGTTCTTTGTGGAGCGCATCCGGTATATGTGAATCCGGATGTAGATAAAGAATTGGGAATTTCGCTTGGAATGAAAGTGTCACAGGTAGAGCAGGCGATTCGGGAAAATCCTGATGCAGTGGCAGTATTTGTAAATAATCCGACATATTATGGAATTTGTTCGGATCTTAAGACAATTGTAAAACTTGCGCATGAGCAGGATATGAAGGTTCTTGTGGATGAGGCGCATGGGACGCATTTTTACTTTGGAGAGAATTTGCCAATCTCGGCGATGGCAGCCGGGGCAGATATGGCATCTGTCAGTATGCACAAATCCGGTGGCAGCCTGACACAGAGTTCATTTCTACTCATTGGCGAAGGAGTAAAAGAAGGGCATGTAAGGCAGATCATTAACCTGACACAGACGACGAGTGGCTCATATCTGCTGCTGTCCAGTCTCGATATTTCCAGAAGAAATCTGGCGCTTCGCGGAAAAGAGGCTTTTGGAAAGGTCGCTGCACTTGCCGACTATGCAAGAGAAGAGATTAATAAAATTGGCGGATATTATGCGTTTTCCAAAGAGCTTGTGAATGGGAGCAGTATTTTTGACTTTGATACGACAAAGCTCTCGATTCATACGCTGGAACTGGGACTTGCCGGAATCGAAGTATATGACATTTTGAGAGATGAGTATGATATCCAGATTGAGTTCGGAGATATCGGAAACATTCTGGCATATCTGTCCATCGGCGACCGCAAGCAGGAAGTGGAGCGTCTTGTGAGTGCCTTGGCGGAAGTAAAAAGACGCTATCAAAAAGATAAAACGGGAATGTTGACGCAAGAGTACATCGACCCACGTGTTGTCACCACCCCTCAGGAATCATTTTATGCGGAAAAAGAGTCTCTTCCTCTGAGAGATACGGTAGGAAGAGTCTGCAGTGAGTTTGTAATGTGCTACCCGCCGGGGATTCCGATTCTTGCACCAGGGGAAGAGATTACAAAAGAAATTTTAGATTATATTATTTACGCAAAAGAAAAAGGATGTTCTATGACCGGACCGGAAGATGCCCAGATAGAGTATCTGAACGTGCTGAAATAACAGGGAGGTGTAAGCGATGGAGATGTGGTTCCATGATGAACATACGGACAATGTAAAACTGGCAATTAGAGTGGATTATCAGGTGTTTTCGGCTCAGAGCGAGATACAGAGAATCGATGTGCTTGAGTCGAAAGAGTTTGGCAAAATTCTTGTTGTAGACGGAGATTTGATGCTCACCGAAAAAGACGAGTTTATCTATCATGAGATGATCAGTCATGTGCCTATGGCAGTGCATCCGCAAGTGGAAAAGATACTTGTAATCGGCGGAGGAGACGGCGGTGTTGTAAGAGAACTTGCGAAATATGATACGGTGGAGCAGATTGATGTGGTAGAGGCAGATCCACTTCTTGTGGAGGTGTGCCGAAAATATTTTCCACAGATGGCATGCAGTTTGAATGATCCGCGTGTGCATATTTATCATGAGGATGGATTACGGTTTATCCGTTCCAAATCCGATGCGTATGATTTGATCATCATTGATTCGCCGAATCCGTTTGGCGCAGGGGAAGGGCTTTTCACAAAAGAATTTTATGGAAATTGTTTTAATGCGCTTCATGAAGATGGTATTATGATCAACCAGCATGAGAGCCCATTTTACAAGGAGGAGGCATTCCAATGTCAGAGAATGCACAAGAGAATCATTGAATCCTTTCCAATCAGCAGGATTTATCAGGCACATATCCCTTCCTATCCGTCAGGACACTGGCTGTTTGGGTTCGCTTCAAAGAGATATCATCCGATTCATGATATGGATGGAATTCAGTGGAAACTGCGTGGGATTCAGACAAAATATTATTTGCCGAGACTGCATGAAGGAGTATTTGCACTCCCGGCATATGTGGAGGAATTAGTACAAGATGTTGAATAAAAATATTGTGACGTTTATAGGATGCGAGTCTGAGTATGAAGATGCAAAGATTGTGCTTTACGGAGCGCCGTTTGACTCGACAACGTCTTTTCGTCCAGGCACAAGATTTGGAAGTGCCGCGATCAGAAATGAGTCTTTTGGTCTGGAGACATACAGTCCGTATCAGGACAAAGAACTGACAGAGTATTGTGTGTTTGACAGCGGAGATCTGGAACTGCCGATGGGAAGTGCAAAGAAGTCTCTTGAGATGATAGAAGAACGATGCCGTGTGATTTTGAAGGATGGTAAAGTTCCGTTTATGATCGGCGGAGAGCATTTGGTGACACTTGGCAGTATGAGAGCGGCGGTTGAGAAATACCCCAATCTTCATATCATACACTTTGACGCGCATGCGGATCTTAGAGATGAATATCTGGATGTGAAAGAGTCACATGCATGTGTGATGAGACGGTGCTGGGAACTTGTAGGTGACGGCAAAATTTATCAGTTTGGTATTCGCTCAGGTGACAGAGAAGAATTTCTGTGGGCGAAAGAAGGACATGTGACGATGCATCCGTTTGACCTGAATGGGTTGGAAGATGCGATAGAGGCATTAAAAGGGAAACCGGTGTATTTCACAGTGGATCTGGATGTGTTAGATCCGTCTGTATTTCCGGGGACAGGAACGCCGGAGGCTGGTGGAGTGAGTTTTAAAGAGCTTTTGGATGCGATTATAAAGGTATGCGAAGGCTGTAATGTCATCGGATGTGATGTGAACGAACTTAGTCCGCACTATGATCAAAGCGGCGTGTCAACTGCGGTGGCAGGAAAGATTGTGAGAGAATTTTTAATTGCATTGGCAAAATAAATCAGGATAAAAGCAGGAGGAAGAAAAAATGGGAAAAATATTAATTATTGGCTGTGGCGGTGTAGCAAGTGTGGCAATTCAAAAATGTTGTCAGGTAAGTGAAGTATTTACAGAGATGTGTATTGCAAGCCGTACCGTTTCAAAATGTGAGGCTTTAAAAGAAAAACTGGAAGGAAAGACAAATACAAAGATTACAACAGCACAGGTAGATGCTGACAATGTAGATGAGCTGATTGCGTTGATTGAAAAAGAAAAACCGGAAGTAGTGCTCAATCTTGCACTTCCATATCAGGATCTGACAATCATGGACGCATGTCTTGCGACAAAAGTACACTATATTGATACAGCGAATTATGAGCCGGAAGATACAGCAAAATTTGAATACAAGTGGCAGTGGGCATATCGTGAAAGATTTGAGGAGGCTGGTATCACAGCGCTTCTTGGAAGTGGATTTGACCCGGGAGTGACAAGTGTATTTTCTGCATATGCATTGAAACACTATTTTGATGAGATCAATTATATTGATATTATGGATTGTAATGCGGGAGACCACGGTTATCCGTTTGCGACAAACTTCAACCCGGAGATCAACATTCGCGAGGTGTCTGCAAAAGGTTCCTACTGGGAAGATGGTCACTGGGTAGAGACAGAGCCGATGGAAATCAAACGTGTTTACAATTTCCCGGAAGTTGGAGAGAAGGATATGTACCTTCTTCATCATGAAGAGATCGAATCTCTTGCATTGAATATACCTGGAATTAAGAGAATCCGTTTCTTTATGACATTTGGACAGAGTTACCTGACACATTTAAAATGTTTGGAAAACGTAGGAATGACTTCTATTGAACCGATCATGTATGAAGGAAAAGAGATTATTCCGCTTCAGTTCTTAAAAGCAGTACTTCCGGATCCGGCGTCATTGGGACCTCGTACAGTTGGTAAGACAAATATCGGATGTATTTTCATCGGGAAAAAAGATGGAAAAGAAAAGAAACTTTATATTTACAATGTATGTGATCATCAGGAATGCTACAAAGAGGTGGGCTCTCAGGCAATCTCTTACACAACAGGAGTTCCGGCTATGATCGGTGCGATGATGATCATGAACGGAACATGGAACAAAGCAGGTGTATATAATATTGAAGAGTTTGATCCGGATCCATTCATGGAAGCGCTGAACAAATATGGACTGCCATGGAAAATCAGTGAAGATCCGGAATTGATTGATTAATTTGAAGAGAGAAAAGGTGAGGAGAACCGATGAGAAGAAATGAACTTCCAACACCGTGTTATGTCATTCAGGAAGAACAGCTCAGACAAAATCTTGAGATACTAAAAGGTGTGATGGACAGAACCGGATGTAAAATCCTGCTTGCCCAGAAAGCATTTTCCATGTATGAGGTGTATCCACTGATTGCGCAATACCTTTCGGGAACAACAGCCAGTGGTTTGTACGAGGCAAGACTTGGGGCAGAAGAGATGGGAATTCCGTTTGGAAAGGAAACGCATATTTTTTCACCTGCCTATAAGGAAGAAGAATTTGATGAGATTTTAACTTACTGCGATCACATTGTATTTAATTCTTTTGAACAGCTGGAACGATTTGGAAAGAGAGCGGCTGAGGCGGGAAAAAGTGTAGGACTTCGCATTAATCCACAGTATTCAACACAGGAGGGACACGAGATCTATGATCCATGTGCCACTGGATCGAGGCTTGGGGTGACGATTGAGAAATTCAGACCGGAGCTTTTGGAATATGTTGATGGTCTGCATTTTCATGCGTTGTGTGAGCAGGATGCGCAGCCTTTACATGACACCCTGAAAGAAGTGGAAAGACAGTTCGGGGAATGGCTGCCGAAGATGAAATGGCTGAATTTTGGCGGCGGACATCATATCACGAGAGAGGGCTATGACATCGCATTATTGGAGCGGTGTATTTGTGATATGAAAGAAAAATATGACTTGGAGATTTTTCTGGAACCGGGAGAGGCGGTAGCCTTAAATGCCGGTGTACTGCTTACGAAAGTAGAAGAAATTGTGGAAAACAGCATACAGATTGCGATTTTGGACACGTCCGCAGCATGTCATATGCCGGATGTGCTTGAGATGCCATACCGTCCGCCGCTTCAGGACGGCTATGAGGCGGAGGAGAAGGCATATACTTACCGCCTTGCAGGACCGACCTGCCTTGCGGGAGATGTAATCGGTGACTATTCATTTGCGGAGCCGCTAAAAAGAGGTGATACACTCACATTTGAAGATATGGCAATCTACACGATGGTCAAAAACAATACATTCAATGGAATGCGTCTGCCGGCAATTGTATTGGAAGATAAGGATGGAGAATGCCGGGTGGTTCGACAGTTCGGATACGAAGATTTTAAGATGAGATTATAGAAATGAGGAAACAGTTATGATAGGTATTATAGGAGCGATGGAGGAGGAAGTAGCCGCGTTAAAAGAGGCTATGACAATTGAAGAAAATGTCACATTTGCGTCTATGGATTTCTGTAAGGGAACATTGTGTGGAAAAGCAGTTGTTGTTGTCAGAAGCGGGATTGGAAAAGTCAATGCTGCAATCTGCACACAGATTTTAGTAGATAAATTTGGAGTGGATACATTGATCAACACAGGAATTGCCGGTTCTTTAGATGCCAATATTGATATCGGAGATATGGTAATTTCTACGGATGCGGTAGAGCATGATATGGATGCAAGCATTTTCGGAGATCCAATCGGACAGGTGCCAAGGATGGATACATTTTCGTTTCCGGCAGATTCGGAATTGGTAGAAAAAGCGAAAGCTGCCAACGAAGAGGCGAATCCGGATATCCACACATTCGTAGGACGTATTGTGAGTGGAGATCAGTTCGTGTCTTCTGCGGAGGTGAAAGAGAAATTAGTATCTAATTTCGGAGCGAAATGTACAGAGATGGAGGGGGCTGCGATTGCTCATGCAGCTTACTTAAACAAAGTTTCGTGCGTCATTATCCGAGCAATTTCGGACAAAGCCGACAACAGTGCGACGATGGACTATCCGGAGTTTGAAAAGCAGGCAATCACACATTCTGTAAGGCTTGTGAAGAGTTTGCTGCCACGATTATAAAAAACATGTGACAAATCATGCGGAAGTTCGCGTGATTTGTTGTTGAAATATGTAAAACGATTCAAGAACCCAACTTCTTTATTTGCTGTATAATAAAGCCAACAGTTCAGGCATGACACAAAGTGTACATGCAAGTATAAAGAAGGAGGGCTCTTTTATTATGTTAGAGACATTAGTGGAAAATCAAATTATTTTTTATGCGATGGGAGCAGGAGCGGCGATTGGAGTTTTAAGCAAGCTGATTGCCCATTTTACGTTGAGAAGAATGGTGAAAGCGGCCAGCAGAATGAGTAAAAGCAATCATAAGCTGATGAGACTTGTGCGGGCAAAATTCGAACATGCCAGTATGGTCAGCGACAAGGTGCAAAATGTAGAAGCGTTTGTGAAAAAATATGTCTATGAATATCGGGTTTTTGGAATCAGACTTCATACATTCCGAAACTTAGAAAAAAAGACAATTTGGATTGTAGCGGTATTGGGGACGGCAGGAACTGTGGCGGTATATTATCTATATGGACTGGAAGAGCAGGTATTCCAATATGCAGCATGGACAGGAATCGGTGCAGTGATATTGTGCATGGTACATATATTGAGCGATGAAAATTATTATCAGCAGATGGCAGAAAACTATATGATTGACTATTTGGAAAATGTCTGTGCCCATCGTTATGCAAAACTGTATAAGGAAAAGAACGTAAGTCAGACAAGCGTACTGGAAATGGAAGAAACATTCCAGCCGGAGGCTGAGGAAGAAGTGGTCGTGGCAGCGGTGGAAGAAGTTCAGGAAGAGCCGGTTTCCGAGCAGGAACAGGTATATGCCATGGAGCGCGAAGAACCAGCAAAAGAAGAAAAAGATGCAGTGGAAGAAAAAAGACTGCAGGAAGTGCAGGTGCGCCGGATTTTAGAAGAATTTTTGGCATAGTTCTTATCTGATAGAAACGCATAACTTATAGATAAAGTCAATATATCTTATATAAAAAAACAATTAGCAAAGAATATGGAAAATAAGTATAATAGTAACCGTTGGCTAAAGGAAAGGTCAAAAGAAATGAAATTTTTTGGAGGTTACTATGAAAAGAAAAGTATTGGCAGCATTGCTGGCTGGTGTGATGGTATTCTCTTTGACAGCATGTGGGGACAAGAAGGACGAGAAAAAAGATGACACAGCAAAGAACGGGAAAACAGAGTTAGAGGATTCTCTTGTCATTTATTCGACACACTCTGAGGAAATGTTGGAGACAATCTGTGACGCATTTACGGAAGAGACAGGTGTGGAAGTAGAGTTTATCAATTTGAAAGGAGAACTTGCAGACCGTGTCCGCAGTGAGAAAGAGAATCCGCAGGCAGATATCATGTTCGGGGGAGACACAGCGACATATATGCTTCTTCAGGAAGAAGGATGCTATGAGCCGACAACACCGTCATGGGCGGACGAGCTTGCAGATGATTATAAAGATGCAAAAGGATATTGGTATGGAACATATAAAACTCCGGTTGTTATGTTCTACAACAAAGAGTTGATGAGCGCTGAGGAAGCGCCGAAGGACTGGAGCGACCTTGTGAAAGAAGAATATCAGGGAAAAATCATTTCCCGTGATTCCTTATCTTCTTCTATGAGATCTACAATTGCAGCGTTAGTTTCATTCTATTCTGAAAAAGACGGTGAGGATGCGGCGTGGGATTATGTGACAAAACTGAATGCAAATACAAAGAACTATTATAACAGTGGAAGTATGATGTTCCAGGCGATCGGAAAAGGTGAGGCTGCGATTTCTATGGCAGTTTTGGACAACGTGATCGACAATAGAGACAACAACAAGATGCCTTTGGAGATCATCGATGCAACAAGCGGGGCAATCACAATCACAGACTGTATCGCGGCAATCAAAGATGCGCCACACCCAAATGCGGCGGCAGAATTTATCGAGTTTGTGGGAAACAAAGAGGGAGAAGAGCTGGTGGCAAATTCATTCAACCGTATGCCGGCTTTAGATGCGGCTTTAGAAAATGCCCCGGAATGGATGCAGACAGGATATGAGCCGATGAAATTAGACTGGTCAGTGATCAGTGCAAATCAGACAGACTGGTTAGAAAAATGGGAGACAGACATTCTTGATGCAAGCAAAGCGATTGCAGCCGAGTAAATAAAGTACAAAGTTTTGAAATAGTGGGGGTATTCTCCACTATTTCTGTATGTAGAAAAAGGAGTTACGATGAGCGATATTTTTTTGAAGAACATTTCACATTCTTATGATAAAAAAGAGAATTCGGTTTTGAAGAATGTGAATCTGACGATAAAAAAAGGGGAATTTTTCACGTTGCTTGGACCTTCCGGATGTGGAAAGACAACGCTTTTGCGCATTTTGGCCGGATTTATACAGCCGACGGAAGGACAGGTGTGTATCGGGGAGCAAGACATTACGGTGCTGCAGCCGGAGAAGAGAAACATGGGAATTGTATTTCAAAACTATGCCCTGTTTCCGAATATGACGGTGCGGGACAACATTGCGTATGGAGTGAAGATTCGGAAATACCCGAAACAGAAAATCAAAGAGAAATGTGACTATTATATGGAACTGTCCGGTTTGAAGGAATTTGAGCATCGGAGAATTCAGGAATTGTCCGGAGGACAGCAGCAGCGTGTGGCGATTGCGAGAGCGCTTGTGATTGAGCCGAGTATGTTGCTTTTGGACGAGCCAATGTCCAATCTGGATGTGGCTCTGCGTGTGAGAATGCGGGAAGAAATTCGAGCAATTCAGAAAAAGATTGGTATCACGACATTGTTCATCACACATGATCAGCAGGAAGCGTTGGCGATTTCCGATAAAATCGCTGTGATGCGGGACGGAGAGGTGCTGCAGGTAGGAGAGCCGGAAGAGATTTATAACAGGCCGAATCAGGAGTTTGTCGCAAATTTTGTCGGGGTGTCCAATAAAATTGTTCGGGGAGATTATGAGTTTTTCGGAATTGTGGGAGAGGTGGACAGACCTTATATTTTTGTCCGCCCGGAGGAATTTTCAATCAGTGGAGATGGAAAGTGCGGAATTTCAGGCTGCATTACAGAAGTGAAATTCGGAGGAATGTATTACGATTATACAATTCAGGCGGAAAATCAGGACTATCGCGTGGTGCAGATGAATGAGGGAGCAGGCATGAAAGTATGGCAGGTGGGCGACAATGTTTGTCTGCAGTTGAAAAATAAGGACGGAGTAGTGAAGCGGTATGAAGAATAAAAAGGTGGGGATTTTTCGTTGGATTTGGTATGCGGTACTCGGTTTTTTGATTGTCGGCTATATTTTGATGCCGTTTTTTCAGACAGTTCTTCAGGCGGTGCAGACGGAAGACGGTTATAGTCTGCAGGTGTTCGGACAATTTTTCTCAAATCCAAATCAGAGAAAGGTGATTGGGAACACGGTTGTGCTCGGTGTACTGTCCGTGTTTACTTGCGGCGTAATCGGCATTATGCTGGCAATGTATATGACATTTCTGGTGGGAAAATGGAAAAAGGTTATTCACATTCTGCTCTTAAGTCCGATGATGATTCCGGGAGTCATCACTGTGATTTCGTTTATTCAGCTCTACGGTGAGAGTGGAATTTTAACGAAAGCAGTTCAATATGCATTGCATTTGGAGAAGATACCGTATGAATTTCAGGGGCTTGGCGCGATTGTGTTTGTCATCACTTATACACAGTATGTGTATTTTTACCTGAATGTGTATGTGGCGCTGAAATATGTGGACAATTCCGGAATTGAGGCGGCGCGGAGTATGGGAGCTTCGTGGTGGAAGATTTTTCGGGATGTGATCTGGCCGGTCATCACACCGGCGGTGCTGTCGTCTGCGATTGTCACATTTGCATCGGGAATCAGTGCATTTTCTGCTCCGAATTTAATTGGTGGAGGATATAAGGTGTTAAGCACACAGATTGTGCGTTCGAAGGCGAACAATCATATGGAAATGGCTTCTGTTCAGGTCATCGTTTTATTTTTAATCAGTCTGGCGGTGATGATGACCATTCAGTATTTCGGGAAACGATATAGAGGACAAAGCACAGAGCGAAGTACACCGATTCAGGCGGGAAAAGGACGGCGCAGTGTGCTTTCGATTGTGAGCAGACTGATTGTATTTTTGCAGATTGTGTTTATTATCCTTCCGATTGTCACAATTGTATATCTGTCTTTTACAGAGACAAGTTCTATCATGCAGGAAATTTTCCCACATGCATTCACATTGGAAAACTATCGGGTAATTTTTGAAAAACCGCGAGTACTAAAACCGCTACTGAATAGTTTGAAAATGTCGGCGATTGCGGTGGCAGTGGGACTTCTGATTACTGTTCCCAGTTCCTATATGCTTGTGAAATATAAAAATAAATTTCATACATTTTTGAAAGTATTGCTGCTGCTTCCGTGGACAATGCCGGCGAGTGTTGTGGCAATCAACTTAATTAATGCGTTTGGGCAGGAGACAATTTTTGCGTTTGGACAGTCGTTGATTGGCGGATTTGCGATTCTTCCGATTGCGTATACAATCACAGCGATTCCGCTGCTTTTAAATTCCAATGAGACGGCGATTTTGGGAATGAACCCGAACATTGAGGAGGCGTCAAAAAGTCTTGGTGCAAATATGTTTTATACATTTACCCGTGTTGTCATACCGAATATCGCTCCGGGTATCCTGGCAGGCGGAGTGCTGGTGTTGATTCGGACAATCGGCGAGTACACGATGTCTGCCCTGCTGTACGGTGTGTTCAACCGCCCAATCTCTATTTCTATGGTCACAAATATGCAGGAGTATAAAGTTGGAATTTCACTGGCGTATGGGGTGATTGTGATCGCGATATGCTATGTGGCATTGGCAGTAATATTCAAATTGGATAAAAAGAGATTTTTATAGAGAGTGAAAAGAACATATTGCTTGTGCAGTCTATGCGGATGTGCTATATTAAAGATACAAAAAGAACAATCGCCACATAAAAGTGGTTGACCAATTGAAAATAATTTAGAATTACCACCCAACTCGTCAAAGTATCAGGGTGGTTTTTCTATGTACTAATGACTGATCAGATAAATGAAGGTCAGTACTGATAAAATGAACATACCAAATTGCATTAAGTCTTTAAAGTCAAATTGTGAACAGATATTTATAATTTCTTGACTTTCCCCTCTCCCGTTTGGTAAAATAATAACATCTATGAGACCAATTAGAAGGGAAGGATAAACGTGGGAAATAAAGTCACATTTGACTATTCAAAAGCAAGTACATTTGTTGCAAAACATGAAGTAGATTATATGAGCAAGTTGGCAATGGATGCAAAGGAATTGCTCTTAAGCAGAAAAGGAGCAGGGAATGATTTCCTTGGATGGATTGATTTGCCGGTTGATTATGATAAAGAAGAATTTGTACGCATTCAGAAAGCGGCAGAGAAGATTAAAAATGATTCCGAGGTATTGCTCGTAATCGGTATCGGTGGTTCTTATCTGGGAGCCAGAGCTGCAATTGAATTTTTAAGACATAGTTTTTACAATGTTGTTTCAAAAGAGATTAGAAAGACACCTGAGATTTATTATGTTGGCAACAGCATCAGCAGCACATATCTCAAACATCTGATCGATGTAATCGGAGACAGAGATTTCTCTGTAAATATGATTTCCAAATCAGGAACAACAACAGAGCCTGCAATTGCATTCCGTATTTTCAAAGAAATGTTGGAGAAAAAATATGGAAAAGAGGAAGCTGCAAAGAGAATTTATGCGACAACAGATAAAGCGAGAGGATCATTGAAGAACCTTGCTAATGAGGAAGGATACGAGACATTCGTTGTTCCGGATGATGTCGGAGGACGTTTCTCTGTATTGACAGCGGTAGGTCTTCTTCCAATCGCAGTAAGCGGTGCAGATATCGAGAAATTGATGGAAGGTGCACAGGCTGGAAGAAAAGAAGCATTAGAAAATGATTTTGCTGAAAACGGTGCATTACAGTATGCGGCAATCCGTAATATTTTACACCGTAAAGGAAAAGCAGTTGAGGTACTTGCGAACTACGAGCCAAGTCTTCACTATGTGTCTGAATGGTGGAAACAGCTTTACGGAGAAAGTGAAGGAAAAGACCAAAAAGGTATTTTCCCTGCATCTGTAGATTTGACAACAGATCTTCACTCTATGGGACAGTTCATTCAGGATGGAAGCCGTATTATGTTTGAGACGGTATTGAATGTGGAGAAAGCAACAGAGGAGCTTTTCATCGGAGAAGAGCCAGTGGATTTGGATGGTCTGAACTATCTTGCAGGAAAGACAGTTGATTTCGTCAATAAGAGTGCGATGAACGGAACTGTTTTAGCACATACAGATGGAAATGTACCGAACTTAATGGTGACAATTCCAGAGCAGAACGAATTCTATCTTGGACAGTTATTTTACTTCTTTGAATTCGCTTGTGGCGTGAGTGGTTATATTTTAGGGGTGAACCCATTTGACCAACCGGGTGTGGAAAGCTACAAAAAGAATATGTTTGCTTTACTTGGAAAACCTGGTTTTGAAAAAGAAAGAGAAGAATTGTTAAAGAGATTATAAGAAAAAAAGCCAGAGTTGCAACGGAGCAGCTTTGGCTTTAAATGTAAAAAAGGAAGTGATAAGTTGTTATCGAATCAAATATTGCACAAACCCATCAATGATATACATGAGATTATGGGGGTGGATTGTTCCGTGTGGAGTATGGAGGGAAAATGCCTTGCCATTGCGGGAATGAACGAGGATAGAATTAAGGCTGGAGTAGACAAATTTCTGAAAGAAGGAAAAGATGAGCAGGTATGTGAAGATGAGGCATTTTTCCTGATTCGAGATAACTATGATGCAGTGTATGTCCTTGCACTTCATGAGGTTGTAGAGCAGGTTGCGGTTATCGGAAGGCTTTGTATCAGTCAGTTCCAAAACCTGATACACGCATATAAAGAACGTTTGGATAAGAATCATTTTTTCCAGAATTTATTGCTTGATAATCTTCTGCTTGTGGATATTTTTAATCAGGCAAAAAAGCTTGGGATTGAAGTGGAGCGAAGAAGAGTTGTATTCTTGATTGAACCGAAAAATGAGACGGACAATATCGTTCTTGAGACGATGAAAGGTCTCTATGCAACCGGCTCTAAAGATTTTGTAACTTCAGTCGATGAAGGACATATTATCCTGATCAAGGCGTTGGAGACGACCGAGGGATATAAAGAACTGAATATGATTGCAAAATCCATTGTCGATACATTGACGATGGAAGCGATGGTAAACATGAGGGTGGCATATGGCACGATTGTAAATCAGCTGCGAGATGTGTCAAAGTCATACAAAGAAGCGGGCATGGCGCTGGATGTGGGACGGATTTTCTATGAGCAGAAAAATGTCCTTGCTTACAATGAGCTGGGCATCGGCCGCCTGATTCATCAGCTCCCGGTATCTTTGTGTGACATGTTTTTGCAGGAAGTGTTTGACGGAAAAGCGGTGGATCAGTTCGATGAGGAGACACTGAGTACGGTCAATCAGTTCTTCCAGAATAATCTAAATATCTCGGAAACGGCGCGGCAGCTTTATGTACATAGAAATACATTGGTATACCGCCTGGAGAAGATTCAGAAACTGACAGGGTTAGATGTCCGGGTATTTGACGATGCGCTCACATTTAAAATCGCTATGATGGTATCGAATCATCTGAAATTCTTGCAATCAAAAGAGTAGAATACTATAATGAACAAATAATAAGACGTAGGAGGGAACAGTAGAATGATAAAATTATATGAACATGGTGCATATTTACTGAATGGTACAGAAATTATCGAAGATGTGAATGATGCACAGGCAGCTGTTGCAGCAAAGACAGGACAGCAGGTCACAAAAGAAGAAGCTGCAAAAAACACAATTGCGTACAGCATTTTAGAAGCACACAATACTTCTTCCGATATGGAGAGATTAAAGATTAAATTTGACAAATTGACTTCGCACGATATCACATTTGTCGGAATCATTCAGACCGCAAGAGCGTCTGGACTTGAAAAGTTCCCAATCCCATATGTTCTGACGAACTGCCATAACAGTCTGTGTGCCGTAGGTGGAACAATCAATGAAGATGACCACATGTTTGGACTTACCTGTGCAAAGAAATACGGCGGTATGTATGTTCCGCCACATCAGGCAGTCATCCACCAGTTCGCAAGAGAGATGCTTGCAGGCGGCGGAAAGATGATTCTTGGTTCTGACAGCCATACTCGCTATGGAGCGCTTGGAACAATGGCGATGGGTGAAGGCGGACCGGAGCTTGTAAAACAGTTATTGAATAAGACATACGATATTAAGATGCCGGGCGTTGTTGCGATTTACTTAGACGGAGAGCCATCTGTCGGAGTGGGACCTCAGGACGTGGCGCTTGCAATCATTGGAGCAACATTTGCAAATGGATATGTAAATAATAAAGTAATGGAATTTGTCGGACCTGGTGTGGACAAGTTAAGCGCAGACTTCCGTATCGGAATTGATGTTATGACAACAGAGACGACCTGCCTTTCTTCTATTTGGAAGACTGACGAGACAATCAGAGAATTCTATGAGACTCACGGAAGAAGTGAAGAGTATAAAGAACTGAATCCGGGTGGGGCAGCGTACTATGACGGACTTGTTTATGTGGATTTGAGCAAGATCAAACCGATGATCGCGATGCCATTCCACCCAAGTAATACATATACGATTGACGAGGTAAATGCGAACTTAAAAGATATTTTACACGATGTAGAGCAGAAAGCGCTCGTAAGTCTTGACGGTGCGGTTGAGTATTCGCTGCAGGATAAGATTCGCGACGGGAAACTCTATGTAGAACAGGGAATTATCGCAGGATGCGCCGGCGGTGGATTTGAAAATATCTGTGCGGCAGCAGAGATCATTAAAGGGAAAAATATCGGTTCTGATGCATTTACATTCAGTGTATACCCGGCAAGTACACCGGTATATATGGAGCTTGTGAGAAACGGAGCGGTTGCAGATCTGATGGCAGCCGGAACAATCGTGAAAACAGCGTTCTGCGGACCTTGTTTTGGCGCTGGAGATACACCTGCTAACAATGCATTCAGTATCCGCCACTCTACAAGAAACTTCCCGAACCGTGAAGGTTCTAAATTGCAGAGCGGACAGATTTCTTCTGTGGCACTTATGGATGCGCGTTCTATCGCTGCGACAGCGGCAAATAAAGGTTTCTTAACTTCTGCGGCTGATGTGATGGACAGAGAATACAAAGCTCCGAAATATCATTTTGATAAGAGCATTTATGCAAACCGTGTGTTTGACAGCAAAGGTGTTGCAGATCCAAGTGTTGAGATTCAGTTTGGACCAAACATCAAAGACTGGCCGGCAATGTCAGCATTACCGGAAAATCTGGTCTTGAAAGTGGTATCTGAGATTCACGATCCGGTTACGACAACAGATGAGTTGATCCCATCAGGAGAGACTTCTTCTTACCGTTCTAACCCACTTGGACTTGCAGAGTTTGCATTGTCGCGTAAAGATCCTGCATATGTGGGACGTGCAAGAGAAGTGCAGAAAGCACAGAAAGCAATCGAGGCAAATCAGTGTCCATTAGAAGTGCTGGAAGAATTAAAACCGGTTATGGAGACAATCCGTGCATCTTATCCTGAAGTGGGCGAAGGCAACATCGGTGTCGGAAGTACGATCTTCGCGGTGAAACCGGGAGATGGTTCTGCGCGTGAACAGGCAGCGTCCTGTCAGAAAGTACTTGGAGGATGGGCAAATATCGCAAATGAATATGCGACAAAACGTTATCGCTCGAACTTGATCAACTGGGGTATGCTCCCGTTTATCACAGAAGAAAAAGATACAGAGTTAAGTTTCAAAAACGGGGACTATATCTTCGTGCCGGATGTGAGAAAAGCAGTGGAAGATAAGACAGACGCTGTGAAAGCATATGTGGTTGGGGACAGTTTGAAAGAGATTACACTGAAGTTGGGTGATTTGACAGATAATGAAAGAGAGATCATCTTAAAAGGATGTCTGATTAATTACTATAGAGGATAAGCGTGAAAGAAAAATTATATACGATACCTGTAAATGATGCGTTCACAGAGGACTGTGAATGTCCTCTGTGTAACATATATAAAAAACTGGAGCAGGAAGCGTTAGAATATACACTTCGTCCTTCAACATATATGACAGATGACCGCAGACTGGAAAGTGACAAGGTAGGATTTTGTGCGCGACATGTTGCAATGTTGAAAGAAATGCCAGACCGCCTCGGACTTGCTCTGATGTTGAAGACACATATGGAAAAATCTATGAAAGAGATAGAAGCAAAACAAAATGAATCTGTAAAGGCAGCTTCTCTTTTTAAGAAAAAGTCAGAGCCTTCCGAACTTTTGAGTTATGTGAAAGGGTTGGAACATTCCTGCTTTGTATGTGATAAGATTGAAAGCACATTTCAAAATTATTTAGGAACAATTTTCTACCTTTACAAGAGAGAAGAAGAGTTTCGCAAATTGTTTCGATCATCAAAAGGATTTTGTACGAAGCATTATGGAATGTTGTATGAGATGGCGCCGGAACGACTGCGAGGAGAGATGCTAGAGTCTTTTATAGCGGAATTGAACCGAATGTATCTAGAAAATATGAAACGCGTACATGAAGACTTAAGTTGGTTTATCGATAAATTTGATTATCGATTTAAAGATGAGCCTTGGAAGAATGCGAAAGATGCATTGCCAAGAACGATGACAAAATTGAATAGTATTTTGTAACGGGAGAGAGCAGCACGCTCTCTCTTTGTGTATGAAAAAATAATCTTCATGCAACACTTTGCAATTTTTGGTACTCTATATTTATAACCGGTGGAAGGAGGGGGATGGAATGTACGATTATGATACATGTTCAGAATCTGTTTTATCAAATGCCTGCAAAAAGAAATTGAAAATGAGAAACAGGAGAGAAACATTTGAAGAATTAAAAGGAAACTAAAAACTCATTGCAAGTGAAAGAATTCAATGTTATGATGAAAAAAAGCATTCTATTTTCTATTTATCTAGCCGGTTTTGGCCGGCATCTAATACATTTCATATAGCGGATTTTAAGAGAATCCGTCCTTTCAGAAAATTCATGCTTTCAAATTACAAATTTACAAGCAGGAGTTTTCGAAGAAGGGAATCTCCTGAACAATTTCATAAGAGGAGGTTTTATATGAGTAAGACAAAAGAGAAGACGCAGAAAGAAGAGTATCTGCAATGGCACCCTGCGTTTTATGCGACGGCTCAGATTGAACTGCAGGAGGAAGCAAAATATCTGATCTTTGAGGATGAGCATCAGCTTTCGACAAAACCAATGTCGATTGATGTGCTTGTAATCAAAAACGAGCAGAAACATAAGGTTCAGAAAAATATCGGACGTATTTTTCAAAAGTACAATCTGGTGGAATATAAAAGTCCGACAGATTATATCAGTATAGATACCTTTTATAAGATATACGGATATGCGTGTTTTTATAAGTCGGACACCGGTACAACTGACGAGATACCAATCAGTGAAGTGACAATCACGTTATTTGGGTTAGGATATCCAAGAAAATTGATCAAGCATTTGAGAGAAGTCAGAGGATATCAGGTGGAGAAGCAGGAAGACGGAATTTATTATGTGCGCGGTGATTTTATTCCGATTCAAATTGTGGTCGGAAGTCAATTATCACCAAAAGAAAATCTTTGGCTGCGTGGTTTGACAAACAAATTAGAAAGTCAAGAGATGCTGGAAGATTTGGTGAAGGATTACAGAAAACACAGCGAGAATACATGGTATCAGTCGGCGATGAATATTATCGCGCGAGCAAATGAAGAGAAATTTATGGAGGATGATAGTATGGTATGTGATGCATTGATGGAAATTATGGGAGACAAGTTGGAGCAGAGAATTGAGGAAAAAGTGCAGACAGAAGTGGAGAAGAGAGTACAGGCAAGAGTAGAAGAAAAAGTGCAGGCGGAAGTGGAGAAGAGAGTACAGGAAGAAGTAGAGAAGAGAGTACAGGAAGAAGTAGAGAAGAGAGTACAGGAAATAGAAGGAATCAACGCTCTATATGCTAAATTAATACAACTTGGAAGACAAGAGGAGATTATGAAAGCAACAACTGATGAAAATTACCGGAAAAAATTATTGGAAGAATTTAATATCGGATAAAGAAATTCGGCGTTTGTTATGCATGGGGCTGTGATAGAATTGGATGGGAAAAGAGATTGGAGGACAAAAAGATGAGAGCAAAAAAAGGATTTTTAAAACGTCAAGTTGGAGATCGTGCAGTTGTTGTACCGGTTGGAGAGGCTGCGAAAGCATTTCATGGAATGATTAATTTAATGGAAATGTATGAAATTGAATACGAACAGGCAAAGAAAAGTTTGGATACCTTTTTGGCTAAATTAAGAGAAGCGGGAGTTTTGGAAGAATAAAGATGGAAAAGAAAAAAATATCCTCTCTTCAATGGATATATAGTTATAGTAGGAGTTCGTTAGGATGGATTCTTTTGTTGGCAGTATTTAGCGGACTGATTGCGGGAAGTTTCATTTTGCTTGCGCTGGTGTCAAGCTGCCTTCTTGATATTGCAACCGGAAGCAGAGAAGGAAGTGTGTGGCTTCAAGTGCTTTTTCTTGTTATGCTGATTTTATTGCAGGCAGTTCTGAACATTGCAAGCAGTAATCTGAGAATTCGTGTCACTACTAAAATTGAGATGCGTATCAAACAAGGTGTTTTTTCTATGATTTTGAAAAAACAATATCAGGAAGTCAGTAAAATCCATTCCGGGGAGATACTTAATCGATTGACAAGTGATGTAGATATTGTGGTCGGTGGAGTTGTGTCATTGATTCCGCAAGCTATTTCTATGCTGACGAAAATTGCGGCGGGCTTATTTGTTTTGTTTTCTATTGATGCGCGTTTTACAGGATTGGTGCTTTTGATTGGCGGGCTTGTCTGTGTATTCAGCAGAATTTACAGCAGACATTTCAAGTATTTGCATAAAGAAGTGCAAAGGACGAATGGCATTGTGCGTTCCTATATGCAGGAGTGTTTGGAGAACTTGATTGTTATTAAATCTTTTGTGAATGAGCATGCTGTTGGTGGTAAATTGGATGAATTTCAAAAGGATAATTATAAAGTGCGGATTAAAAGAAATACAATCAGTAATCTGGCAAATACGATGGTATATGTGTTGTTCACAGCAGGGTATTATGCAGCGCTTGCGTGGGGAGCATTACAAATCTCTGTTGGAACCATGACATTTGGTACGTTGACTGCGTTTTTACAGATTATTCAACAGATCAAAGCACCATTTCGAAACGTTTCCGGCTTAATACCTCAATATTACAGTATGCAGGCTTCAGCAGAACGACTTATGGAGTTGGAAGCGATGGCGGATGAGCAGGCGGAGTCGAAAATTTTGGATGCCCAAAAGTTCTATAAGGAGTTTCATGCGATTGTGGCAGAGAAAGTTACTTTTTCATATGCGGGTGGTGAACCTGTTCTCGAAAATACGTCTCTGCGTGTGCAGAAAGGAGATTTGATTGCAATCGTAGGCGAGTCGGGGATTGGAAAAAGCACGCTTATGAAGCTGCTTTTGCATCTGATGCCTTGCGACAGTGGTAAGTTGTATTTTGAAACTGAATGCGGCAAAGTGGAGATTGATGCGGGAACGCGAACTGTATTCTCTTATGTTCCGCAAGGGAATATGATTATGTCAGGAACAATACGGGAAAATATTACATTCTGTAATCCGAAAGTGACGGATGAAGAAATTCAAAGAGCTGCAAGGGCAGCTTGCATATGGGATTATATTGAAACATTGCCAAATGGACTGGATACTGTTTTATCGGAGCGTGGAGAAGGTCTTTCTATGGGACAGATTCAACGGATTGCGATAGCACGTGCGATTTTGGATGATGCCCCAATTCTTTTGTTGGATGAGTGCACTGCATCTTTGGATAAAGAGACAGAATGGAATGTACTGCAGAATTTGAAAAAGATGAATACAAAGACAATTATTTGTATTTCTCACACTGCGGCTGGAGTACAGTGCTGTGATCGGGCAGTGCGGATTGAAAATAGAAAGTTTAAAGAGGTGGATTATGAGTAGAGCAGAAGCGTGCAGATACCTGTTTGAAATTATACGATATAGTCTTGCCGGAGGGGAAGTGCCAACGATACATGAGGGCGTGGACTGGGAAAAGCTATATCGAATTTGTAAATTTCACAAGATTGAGGCGGTTGTGGCTCATGGAATAGATAAGATTTCGGGAAAGGAACAAATTCCTCAGGAGGTTCGAAAAAAGTATGAGCAGGCATGGCAGATGGAAACTGCAAGAGATACGGTACAACATTTTTCTTTAGAGGAGCTTTTGCAGGCTTTTGAGGCGAATGGTATTTATTGTATTCCCTTGAAAGGAATTTTTTTAAAGCAATGTTATCCAAAGACAGATCTGCGAATGATGGCGGATCTTGATCTTTTGTTTCGACTGGAGCAGGAAAAGGAAGTAGAAGAGATTCTGCAGCAACTTGGATATTATTGTGATCATCGGGACGATCACCATCATGTGTATTTCCGAAAGCCGTTTATGAATATTGAGATGCACTATTGTCTGGTGGGACAGAACAGCCAGTTTGCTTCGTATTATAAAAATCCTTGGGAGAAAGCAAAACCAGAGAAAGGGAAAAAATATATACAGCAATACAGCTGGGAGGATTTTTATGTCTATGTGATTGTTCATATGGCCAAACATTTTCAAAATGGCGGAAGTGGAATTCGCTCCATTGTTGATATTTGGCAGTTTGAGAAGAAAATGAAAGATCAGATGGATTGGGATTATGTTGAAACGGAACTTGCTAAAGTAGGTCTGAAAGCGTTTTTACATCATATGGAGAAACTTGCGAATATTTGGTTTGAAAAAGGGCAAAGCGATGCGTTCTATGACCAGCTGACAGAATTGATGGTTGATAGCGGAATTTATGGGACTATGGAAAACTATTGGATTCAAAATGTGGCGTCTTCCGATAAAAAAGTGTGGATAGGACAGGTGAAGGTATGGCTTACTGCGATTTTTCTTCCGTATGAAACGATTAAATTGCAGTATAAATATTTAGAAAAGTATCCGATATTCCTTCCGGTTGCGTGGATACAAAGAATTTTCAGAACCTGTTTCAAAAGAAAAGGGAGAGCAGGGAAGGTACTGGCAGAACAAAAAACAGATTTTTCGAAGGTACGCAAGAGACAGGATGTGTTTGAAAAGCTTGGTTTATGAGTGTATATTTTCTTGAAAATATAAAATATTCAGATAATTAAATGGTGCATATGTAAAAATGAAAAAATATAAATATTTTAGAAAAATAGTATTGACAAATAAAGACTGTGGTGTTATTATAAACTCAACAAAACAAAAGAGATTCAGAAAACAAAAAGGTTTCTAAAAGAAGAATTTCTGAAAGTAAAATTTAATATTCTCAAGTAAGAAAGAATTTTGAAATCCGTTTTATATCTGACGAGAAAGGAAATAAAAAGAGGGGTGAAAAGAGAATCTGAAATGGGAATTAGGATTTTTAAGTAAGAAAGCTTGAAAGAAACAGATTTTCTGAAAATAGGAGAAAGAAGGAGGCTTAGTCCAATGGATAGTTCGGAATTTACAATTCAATATGTTGGTGGTATGGCAAATGTAAGAACCTGTGATGAAAGCCTTTACCATAGAGTATAATCCAGAGAAAGAGAGCAAGTAGAAGAATTTATTCGGAGAGTAGAACATCTGGAGCAGAAGATTAAATATTTGCAGACATATTGAAAAGAGGAATACCACATAGCTTCAAAGCAGTTATAAGATGTGTAAAGAAACATCAGAAAAACAGATTAGGATTAGAGAATAAGAATAATCGAAACTTTGAGTTATAAATTGCATATAAAGTGAAAAAAGGCAACAGGTTTTATAATTGATATATTCCTCCGAAATAATAAATAAAAAAATAACAATAAAATACAGAATAAGGTTATCTTATAGAAGTTTAAGATAACCTTATTTTTATTACGTTTTTGTTACATCTTTTTGACATTGGTTATCTCCTGTGATAAAATAAAACAGAATATAGAAAGCTAAAATTCGACTAGATAGAAAGGTCATAGAAATAATAATAGGGGTGAATACTTTGGATAAATACGAATATCGAGTAAGAACAGAGCAGATGCTTGAGTATATGGAACAAAAATCATATAAAAAAGCGATGGAGATAGCAGACAGTATCGATTGGCGTAAGGCTAAGAATGCAGCGATGCTTTGTACAGCAAGTGAGATTTATGAGTATAATGGAGAATATGAGAAGAGTAGGGAGATTTTATTTATAGCATATGACAGAGCTCCGGGAAGCAGAAAGATTGTATATCGTCTTGGAACACTGGCATTAAAATTGAACGATGTAAGAGAGGCAACAGACTGTTATGAAGAGTTTATTGCCATGGCTCCAAAAGATCCGAATCAATATATTTTGAGATATAAGATTTTGAAAAGCCAAAATGCACCGTTATCACAGCAGATTGAAGCGTTGGAAGAGTTTAAAAAAGCCGAGTATGTGGAAAAATGGGCATATGAATTGGCGAAATTGTACCACGAAGCGGGTATGGTGGCGGAATGCCTGGAAGAATGTGATGATTTAATTCTATGGTTCAGTGAAGGAAAGTATGTATATCAGGCTATGGAATTAAAGATGAAATATAAACCTTTGACACCTTTGCAGCAGGAGAAATATAATCATAGAAATGATGAAAAGAAACCAGTAAAAAAGGTGGAGCCAGTTGCCGAAAAGAAAGAAGAGAAAGTTGAAAATGTGGAAGAACCGACTGTGGAAATGAAAGTTGATGAAGTGAATGCAGCGATTTCACTAGAGAATACAACGAAAGTGGAAGCAGTTTCTGCAGAAGAAGCAGAAAAAATAGAAGAGACACCGGTAGCAGAAGAAGAGTCAGTTGAGGAAGAGGCAGAGACTATCGAGGAGGCTCCGGCAGAGGAAGAGGCAGAGACTATCGAGGAAGCCCCAGCAGAGGAAGAGGCAGAGACTATCGAAGAAACTCCAGCAGAGGAAGAGACAGAGATTATCGAAGAAGCTCCAGCAGAGGAAGAGGCAGAGACTATCGAGGAAGCCCCAGCAGAGGAAGAGACAGACATTATCGAGGAAGTACCAGCAGAGGAAGAGGCGGAAGCAAGCGAGGAGCCACAAGTGCTGGATGAAACAGAAGATGAAGATGTGAGCAAAGAAATTTTTTCTCAAAGTTCTAAAATGAGCGTGGAAGAGATTCTACAGAATTGGGAAGAGAAACAAAAAGAAAATGCTCAATTAATTCAAGAAGAACAAGAAAGAGCAAGACGGGACAAAGAGAAACTGGAATCTCAAAAAGTGGAAGAAGAAAGTATTCTTCCAGATGATATCAGACAGTTGATGGAAGAACTGGAAGCTGAAGCGGCTGAGATTAAGCAGAATAAGGCAAGGCGCGAGAAAGTGGAAGTGCCGGAGGAAGAAGCTGTTGAACCATTGGAAACAATGGAGGAAGAAACAGTCGAAACAGTGGAAACGAAGGAAGAGGAACCAATCGAGGAATCGGCAGAAGAATCAGTTCAGGAAGAAGAGAAAGCAGAACCAGAAGAAGTAGAGGAAGATCCGTTTGATGAAGAAAGTTTTGACGAGGAAGCTTTTGAAGAAGTAGAATCAGAAGATTTTGAAGAGATTGAAGAAATCGAAGAGATTGAGGAATCAGAAGGAATTAAGCTTGGAGACACACAAGCGATTGCAATTTCTGCCAAAGCTTTGATGAATGACACAGTAGTAGAGGAGCCTTTGGAAAAAGAAGAACAGAGACGTCCGGAGCCGTCTTCACCATTTGATACTGCTTTTATCGTGCAGGGACGCTATGATCTGGAAGCGCAAAGTGAGATTGGAATTAAAGCGGGTCTGACAGAAGAACAGAAAAAATTATTCTCTTATTTTGTTCCTGTTCACGGCATGAGTGAGCAGATTGTAGATGTATTGGAGAACGACAAGAGATGCAGAACGAGATATGGAACATCTCGAACAGCCAACTTGCTTGTTGTAGGGCGCAAAGGCTCTGGAAAGACAGTTTTGGCGGTAGACATTGTGAAGGCAATTCAAAAGAACAGAAAGCTGAAACAAGGGAAAGTTGGAATTGTCACAGCGGAATCATTGAATAAGAAAGATGTTTCACATATTATTGAGAAGCTGCATGGTGGAGCGATTATCATTGAGCGTGCATCGAAACTGAATAAAAAGACAGTTTTAGAGCTGAATGATCTTATGGAAGAACAGACTGGAGAATTACTTGTAGTTTTAGAGGAAGAGCGCAGACCACTTGATAAGATGTTGGCATTATATCCGGACTTTAAGAAAAAATTTACGTCCAGATTGGAGCTGCCGGTATTTATCAATGATGAGCTGGTAACATTCGCTCAGACTTATGCAAAAGAAAATGGATATAAGATTGATGAGATGGGAATTTTGGCATTATATAGCAGGATTGATCTTATGCAAAGAGAAGAGAGCATTGTTACAGTTGCGGATGTAAAAGAAATCATGGATGATGCGATTGCACATTCTCAGAAAATGACATTTAAACGTTTCCTAAAGAAATTATTTGGTAAGAAGAAAAACAAGTCTTCAAGAATTATTTTGCAGGAACAGGATTTTAGATAATAAGAAGAAAGAGTTTTGGTGACAAAACTCTTTCTTTTTATGTGTGGCTAAAGTATAATAGACGTATATACCAAATAAACTGGGAAGGTGAAAGTATGGCGGAAAAAAATAAAACAAAAGCATACGAAATCGGAGAATTAGACCATTATTTGTTTGGTCAGGGAACTCATTATGAGATTTATAAAAAACTAGGAGCTCACATTGTAAATGATGGTGAAAAACAGGGTGTTTATTTTGCAGTATGGGCGCCACATGCGGAGAAAGTCTCGGTAGTTGGCGAATTTAATGATTGGGATGCCGACAAGAACCCGATGAAGAGGGAAGAGCCACTTGGTATTTATACATGTTTTGTTCCTGATGTGCAGGAGGGAGCGCTGTATAAGTATTGTATTCAAACATACAAAGGGGATCATATTTATAAAGCGGACCCATTTGCCAATTATGCAGAACTCAGACCGGGGAATGCATCAAAAGTGACGGATATCAGTGCTCTTAGATGGACAGACAGCAAGTGGATGGAGCGGAGATTAACTTGGGATCATCATAAAGAGCCGATGTCAATTTACGAGGCGCATATCGGTTCATGGAAGCGGCATCCGGGCAGAGAGGATGACGGATTCTATACATATAGAGAGTTTGCCAAAGCAGCTACAGAGTATATCAAAGAGATGGGATATACACATATTGAGCTGATGGGTATTGCTGAGTATCCTTTTGACGGATCTTGGGGATATCAGGTGACAGGATATTATGCCCCGACTTCAAGATACGGGACACCGGAAGATTTTGCGTATATGATTGATTATTTCCATAAGAATAAGATTGGAGTAATTCTTGACTGGGTGCCGGCGCATTTTCCGAAAGATGCACATGGACTGGCTGATTTTGATGGAACACCGACCTTTGAGTATGCAGATCCGAGAAAGGGAGAACATCCTGATTGGGGAACAAAGGTTTTTGACTATGGAAAGTCAGAAGTTCAAAATTTCCTGATTGCAAATGCGCTGTTTTGGATAGAGCATTATCATGTAGATGGCTTGCGAGTAGATGCAGTTGCATCTATGCTGTACTTGGACTATGGAAAAGAAAAAGGTCAGTGGGTTCCAAATAAATACGGCAGCAATGAAAATCTTGAAGCAATCGAATTTTTTAAACATTTGAATTCAGTGGTTCTTGGAAGAAATCCGGGAGTTGTCATGATTGCGGAGGAATCTACAGCTTGGCCAAAAGTAACAGCGCCAGCAGAATATGATGGACTTGGATTTAGTTTAAAATGGAACATGGGGTGGATGCATGATTTTACAGAGTATATGAAACTGGATCCTTATTTTAGAAAAGGGTGCCACAATCAGATGACATTTGCCATGAGTTATGCGTATAGCGAAAAATATGTTCTTGTATTGTCGCATGATGAAGTGGTGCATCTGAAGTGCTCTATGCTAAATAAGATGCCTGGGCTTGGATTTGATAAATTTGCCAACCTGAAAGTCGGATATGCGTTTATGATGGGACATGTTGGTAAAAAACTGTTGTTTATGGGACAGGATTTTGCTCAGCTTCAGGAATGGAGTGAAGCGCGTGAATTAGACTGGTTTCTTCTTGCAGAAGACTGGCATAGACAGTTGCAGGAATTTACAAAAGATTTGCTTCATTTGTATAAAAAGAATAAGGCGATGTATGAATTAGACTGTTCACCGGAAGGATTTGAATGGGTGAATGCAGATGATGCGGAGAGAAGTATCTACAGCTTTATCAGACATTCTAAAGACGGCAAGAAGAATCTTTTGTTTGTATGTAATTTTACTCCGATGGAAAGAGCGGAATATCGTGTTGGCGTTCCAAGGAGAAAGCAGTATAAGCTGATTTTGGACAGTGATGAAAAGAAATATGGTGGAGAGGGAAAAGTACGTCCTGAGATTTATAAGAGTGTGAAAAAAGAATGTGACGGAAGACCATTTTCATTTGCTTATGATTTACCGCCATATGGTGTTGCAGTGTTTGAGTTTTAAGTTGAAAAAGTGAGAGATTATGGAAAAGCAACCGATTTTATTGCGGGCACATCATGGAATGTGCCTTGCATTTTTTCAAGGAGAAGGATATAGTGATTTGTTTGTGGCGCATATGGGAAAGATTTTAGAACAGATGCAAGAGAATCCTTCTTTGCAAATTGTTACGTGCGCAGATGTTATCTGCGAGAAATGCCCCAATTTAGAAAATGGAAGCTGTAATACGCCGGATCTTGTTCGGGCATATGATCAGAAAGTACTTTCGTTTTGCGGTCTGGAAGAAGGTGTAGTTTTGACTTGGGATACTTTTTCTAAGCTGGTATCAGAACAAATCTTACTTCCGGGGAAGCGAAAAGAAATATGCGGAACATGCAAATGGAGTGAACTTTGTGAATAGAAAGTTCACTCCATTTTTGAATAGAATAGTGTATTCCATTATATTTTCCGCTGTTTTATCACTTTTAATCGTGTGAATTCTTCACGTTCTTTTTCCTCCAAAGCATTGGAAATGGAAGATACTAAAGTGGTATAGGTCGGAATTGTAATATTTTTCAGAGCGTTTGCACGCTTTTGTGTTTTTTTAATATTGGTCGCAAGCCGGTAGGCTGCATTCTCAATCATGGATAATTTGATCGTAAGCTCTTTTACTTTGCGAAATGCTTCGCGTGCACGGTCGATTGACTCATCAGTTGTACTGAAAGAGTAAGTCGGCTGATTCTCATCCGGAGTGTAATCCACAAGTGGAATTTCCGTTCCCATAATGCTTCGGCTTTTAATCTTGATAGAATCCTCAATCGGGACGGTATAGGCAAGTTGGGATACGAGACTGATACCGTGTTCAATATTGGCGTGCTGCAGGCATTTATATGCATGTGTGAAGGTGGAATCAATCTGTTCCTGAATGTCCTTTGCCTGATCGATCAGTTCCATCAGTTCGCGGATCAGAATGTTTCTTTTCTTATCCATAAGTTCGTACCCCTGATTGGCAAGAGCCAGAGAATTCTTTGCAAGAATCAGATTTCCTTTTGTGGGAAATGTGCGAGGATCCATAAGAACGCCCCCTTTCTATGAGTCTGAACGATTATCATAAAATTGTTCCAAAATCTTTGTGTCAATACGATCTAATTCTTCTCTTGGAAGCATTTTTAAAAGTTCCCATCCAAGGTCAAGTGTCTCTTCGATTGTACGGTTTTCCTCCAGCCCCTGACCGATATAGCGTTCTTCGAATTCCTTTCCGAAGGCAAGGTATTTTTTGTCGATCGGGGAGAGTTCATCTTCACCGATGACAGAGGCAAGGTTTCTCGCTTCTCCTACTTTGGCGTAGGATGAAAAGAGCTGGTTGGCAAGATCTTGATGGTCCGCGCGAGTGTATCCCTCTCCGATACCGTCTTTCATCAGACGGGAAAGGGACGGTAAAATATTGATTGGCGGGTAGATGGACTGTCCATGGAGTGCACGGTCGAGTACAATCTGTCCTTCGGTAATATATCCTGTCAAGTCAGGAATCGGGTGTGTGATATCGTCGTTTGGCATTGTCAGAATCGGCAGCTGTGTCACGGAGCCATTGACGCCTGCGACAATTCCTGCGCGTTCATAGATTGTCGCAAGTTCACTATAAAGATATCCCGGGAATCCTTTTCGGCTTGGAATCTCGCCTTTGGAGGAGGATACTTCACGCATCGCCTCCGCAAAGGATGTCATATCTGTGAGAATGACAAGGATATGTTTGTTCTGCTCAAATGCCAGATATTCTGCGACGGTGAGCGCTACTTTTGGTGTGATAAGACGCTCCACAACCGGATCGTTTGCCAGATTCAGGAACATGACTACGTGGTCGGATACACCGCTTTCTTCAAAGGTGCGCTGGAAAAATTCCGCAACGTCATGTTTGACACCCATCGCAGCAAATACAATAGCAAATTCTTCATCGGAATCATCCCCGAGAGAAGCCTGTTTTACAATCTGAGCGGCAAGCTGGTCGTGTGGAAGACCGTTTCCGGAAAAAATCGGAAGCTTCTGTCCTCGAATCAGTGTGGTCAGACCGTCGATTGCAGAGATACCGGTGCGGATATAGTTTCTAGGATATTCACGTTTTACCGGGTTAAGCGGAAGTCCGTTGATATCTCTTGTCAACGTTGAGGTAATCGGACCGAGATCGTCAATCGGCTGCCCGATTCCGTTAAATGTTCTTCCGAGCATATCCGGTGAGAGGGCGATCTCCATCGGATGTCCGGTGAGTTTTGTGTGGGTGTTGAGCAGAGACATATTTTCAGTCCCTTCAAATACCTGAATAACTGCTTTATCCTCGTAAATCTCAATGATGCGACCTAACTTACGCTCGTTTCCGTTTACTACAAATTCTACGATCTCATCAAAGAACGCATCCTGTACACCCTCCAGCACGATCAGAGGACCGTTGATGCTGCTTAAGCCTAAATATTCAATTGCCATACAAATCCTCCTCCTTTATGCGTTCTTTTCCATAATCCGATCATAGAATGCATCGATTTTTTTCATATATTCATCAAATAGTTCGAGTTTGTCATTTGGCACATCGTATTTGATCGCAATGACCTTTTCGAAAATATCTTCTTCTTTCAGAACAGAAATCGGCATGTTCAGTGTGATGAGTGCTTTTGATTTCTGATATAAATACAAGATAACTTCCATCATCTTGAACTGCTTTTCTAATGAGACACAAGTGTCGTCTGCATGAAATGCGTTTTGCTGAAGGAATCCAAGTCGGATGACTTTGGCGATTTCCAAAACGAGTTTCTGGTCGTCCGGCAGCACATCGCTTCCGATTAATTTTACGATTTCCATCAGGCTGCTCTCTTGATTCAAAAGAGCCATCAGCTGATTGCGGTAGTCGACAAACTTTGGCGAAACGTGTTCGTTATACCATGGGGCGAGATCGAGCAGATATTCACTGTAGCTTGTCAGCCAGTGGATTGCCGGAAAATGTCTCGCATACGCAAGGCTCTTATCAAGCCCCCAGAAACATCTGACAAAACGTTTGGTATTCTGTGTAACCGGCTCAGAGAAGTCGCCGCCCTGTGGTGATACAGCTCCGATAATAGATACAGAGCCGTCAGTTCCGTTTAAGTTGTGCATCATGCCCGCACGCTCGTAAAACGCAGATAAGCGTGATGCCAGATAAGCAGGGAAACCTTCTTCCGCAGGCATTTCTTCAAGACGTCCTGAGAGCTCTCGAAGTGCTTCTGCCCAACGCGATGTGGAGTCTGCCATGATTGCCACGTCATATCCCATATCACGGTAGTATTCTGCAAGTGTAAGCCCGGTGTAGATGCTCGCTTCACGAGCCGCCACCGGCATGTTGGAAGTATTGGCGATCAAAGTAGTTCGGTCCATCAGAGGATTGCCGGATTTAGGATCCACCAGTTTTGTAAATTCTTCCAGTACCTGTGTCATCTCATTTCCACGTTCTCCACAGCCAATGTAGATGATGATGTCGGCATCGGACCATTTTGCGATCTGGTGCTGTGTCATTGTCTTTCCGGTTCCAAATCCACCAGGAACACAGGCGGTGCCGCCTTTTGCGATCGGAAACATCGTATCAAGAATACGCTGTCCGGTGATGAGCGGAACGGACGCAGGAAAACGGTGGTGCGTTGGGCGGGGCACACGAATCGGCCATTTCTGAGTCATGGTCAGGTCGATCGTCTCGCCGGAGCTTAGCTCGACTGTTGCGAGCGGTTCATCAATTGTGTACTCTCCATCCGGCATGACTTTAGTGATAATCCCGCTGATATGTGGAGGTACCATGCATTTGTGCACGATGGCCGTTGTCTCAGGCACTTCGGCAATGATATCACCTCCGTGAACGGAATCTCCGATAGAGACCGTCAGATGTGTCTTCCATTTTTTTTCTTTATCCAGCGAATCTACACTCACACCACGGCTGATAAATGCACCGGAATTTTCGGCGATGCGTTCCAGTGGACGTTCAATACCGTCAAATATATTATTGAGAATTCCCGGGGCGAGGGTTACGGAGATGGCATCTCCAGTAGCCTCAACAGTCTCTCCCGGACGTAACCCGGTCGTCTCCTCAAAGACCTGAATGGTTGTCTTATCTTTATCAAGCGCGATAACTTCGCCGACTAATCTTTCTTTCCCTACATAGACCATCTCTGACATTTTAAATCCGGTATTTCCTTTCAGATAGATGACAGGACCGTTTACTCCATAAATTGTTCCGGTTCTAAACATAGTTGTCACCTCCTAAAAACAAGAAATTGTCGTATTCTTCCGAGAGTGCTGATTTAAACGAGTAGTCGATCAGAATACGTCGTTTTTGCATGACGGCACGTGTCCCACCGATAAAATCCTCTCGGCTTACGATGAGGGAGGAACCGGTTTTTGCTTCTAAATCATCTTTCAAATGCGCATCACTTGGATTGATGTAGATCAGAATTTCTTCACCATCTGCAAAATCCAGTGATTTTTGAATACGTTTTTCCAGAATTTTTTTGTAGTCATCTGTCTTCATATATTCTTTTACAAGTACAAGAACACGTTTGAACAAGCGGTTTTTTAAGTCTGTCTGGCATTTTCCCTGTTCGCGTTTGAGTTCGATCTGTGCTCTTGCCATGGCCTTATTTAAAGATTGTCTGGCGTTGGCGGTCTCTGTTTTTAAGGTGAGTTCCGCCTGACGGATGGCAGTCTCTTTATGCTCTTTTAGTATCTGGTCTAAAGCCTCCTGATGTTCACTTATAATCTCGTTGCCCATTGCTCTGGCATCTTCCATGGAAGCATCCTGCAGATACTTTAATTTTTCTTCGATTGTCAAGATTTCACCTTCTTTTACTATAGTTTTAAGCCGATGGCTTCATTTACATAAGATGTGATAAAGTCTTTTTTACGGCCGGTTCCGTGACGGTCAGGAATTTCGACAAGCAGCGGTAGTTTTCGTTTGAGCTTGATCTCATCGATAAGATCGGGAAATTCCCGCCCGAATTTTTCGGTGAGCAAAACGATACCGATGGATTTGTCATCCATAACTTTCTGCAGGGCGTCGTGAAGCTCACTTCGTTCGTGTACAACAACACCGTCTACGCCGGCGAGTCGCATTCCTGTGTACGTATCGACATTATCACTGATCAAAAACATCTTCATAATTACAATTTACCTAAGATCATGAAGGAGATGATCAGTCCGTAGAGACAAACACCTTCTGCAAGACCTGCAAAAATTAAGGATTTACCAAAAATGCTGGAGTCTTCACTGACTGCTCCAAGAGCAGCGCTTGCAGCACTGGCAACAGCGATACCACCACCGATACATGCTAAACCGGTAACAAGAGCGGCGGCGATATATCCAAGTCCTGTGGCGGTAGAAGCAGCAGTTGTAGCTGCATCAGCAGCCTGAGCAGAACCGCCAAACATCATAATACCTGCAATTACAAAAGCGCCAAAGTAAAAGAAGATATTGACGCCGATTGCCTTTTTGTAGCGCTTTTTGTTTTTTTCACCGATCAGATAGTATCCGAAAGGAAGAATGATGCTTAAGATTAAAGTTACGATAAGAGTTAATTTTACTGTTAAAGTCATAATGAAAACCTCCTGAGTTTATACATTTTTCTGATTATATGGTTTGAATTCGCGTCCGCTTCCTTTATAAAAGCGGCTGAACATTTCATAATATTCCAGTCTTAACACCTGGATTCCGACAACAAGCCCTTCCATCAGGCAGACAAATATGTTGCCGGCTACAATGACGATCCAATTTGGACTGCTGTTTTGTGTGGCGCCGCCAAGCATAAGTACAACTTCCATCATCGCTGCATGGCTGACAGCAAAAGCGCCGATACGCACAAAAGAAAGTGTGTTGGAAAAGTAACTGAGCATTGTTTCGAATAATTCGAAGAATGCCTGTACAAAAAACATGACTTTTCCGCCTTCTGTTTTTCCGGTGCGCTTTTCAAGTTTTTTTGCGAGCGGTTCCTTGAAGACCATCATCAGAACCGGGACACCGAAAAGCACGGCGAGCAAAATGTTAGCAGGCATCTTGTGACCTGTCATAAACAAGACAATCGCCAATACGACAGAGCCATAGAAAATCAGTCCGGCGACCCCGTTCGGTGAGAACCATGCGTTTTCTAAATCATGCGCCCGCAGGGAGTTGATAATCTGGAAAATCATGGACAGGAGAATGATTCCCATTCCAAATGCGATTGCAACGATAAATACGGTGTTCAGTTGACCGACAAACGGAAGGCTCGTCATAGCTGAAATCGGATGCAGCCATTTTGCCTCGATGATATTTTCAAATCCAAATACACTTCCGAACATAAAGCCGAAAAAGGTGGAAAAGATACCGGCAAGCGAGATGACCCCCGCAAGATCAATTTTTTTGAATTTGTAGAGCAGTCCGCCCCCGATTGCGAGACAGAGTCCCTGGCCAACATCTCCGAACATGGCGCCGAAGATAAAGGTGTAAGTCAGCGCGAGAAAAATCGTCGGATCCATCTCATTGTGTGCCGGAAGTCCGTACATACGGATAAACATCTCAAATGGCTTGAAGATCTTCGGGTTCTTCAACTTTGTCGGAGGCTCCCCGAAATAGGTCTCGTGGTCATCTTCCACCACTACAAACAGGTTCGGATCGTGCTTGACGTCTTCGAGGAAGGAACTGATGTCAGCCTCGGACATCCATCCGCATAATATAAAGAAGTTATCGTGTTTGTCTTCCACACAGGCAGCAAGCTTTCGCACATCAAAGTTCTTGGCGAGTACCTGCAGACGTTTTTGTGCCGAGACAAGTTTTGCGCTGTCTTTTGAGAGAATCTCAGCAATCTCTTCGTCGATATGCCGGATTTTTTTCTCAATCGAATGAATACTTTTTTCCAGTGTGCGGCACGCATCAGTAGGCGTGGTATCATACTCATCCGGCAGGAAAATACGCTCAAAATGCAGTGATTTTAAAATGGCGTCGATGCGTTCGGAGTCGGAGCGGGAGGAGAAGTATACGCCGTATACGTAGCTTGTATCTCTTCCGCCCTCTAAAAAGATTACATTAAGGTCCTCGCTTACATATTTTTCTACTTTGTGATAATAGTTCAGTGCAACACGCCCAAAACGGAATTTGATAAAGTGATACTGCATCACGTCGTGGATGTTGCATTCGAGACCTGAAAACGGTTCGATCACTTTGAGTTTGTCTCGCAGTGCTTCTTGTTCCTCTTTTAGGTGCTGTTCTTTTTCTTTGAGATCCATATAGTTGTTGTTTGCTGTACGGATTGTCTGGAACAGCTCCTCCATCGAAAGCGGAACTTCCGGAAGAGATTCTTTGTCAGACAGATATCCGACGAACTGATTCGCCTTTTCCAGCGCATCTTTATATGGATTGATCTCGATAAACGGCTGAAGGTTATCGACCGTTTTTAATTCCGAAAGAGCATTTTCCAATTGAATCTCATATTTTGAGAAATACAGATCCGTTACCCGGTCAATGTCATTTTTCGGTCCGGTGATACTTAAAAATTTCATTTTTACAATCATTGTGGTCTCACACCCCCTATATATTTTAATGTTTCTCCAGCGGACAGACCATAGCGAATACATTCCAATGCCGTTGTAAGCTTCCTTAGTTCCTCTTCTTTTTGGAAAAGATAGGAGTTGATGGAAGCAATGGAATACGGATGTTCTCTGCGGTCGGTGGAGTACAGGCGTGACAGGCAGTCCGTATACATCTTTTCAATGGTAAATGCATGATCTAAGGGCTGCCGTCTGCCGTAATAAGTCTTTCGGAGCAGTTCCATGAACTCGTCCAATGACTCGCTTTCGATCAACGTTTTTATCTCAGGAAGTTTGATGTGAAAATAAACCGGAATGATAAAAGCGTAAATCTGAATGGAATCCATGTTATAGTATTTTTTTGCACGGTAAATCCATTGTAAATTAATCAAATCGATCTTCGTTCCGCAGTCGCGGGTAAAAATCTTAAGTTCCAATCCTTTGAGCGTTTTTTTGCGCGCTTTCCAGACGGAGGTAAATTCATATAAGTTGAGGGCGAGGTCGTAATCAAACAGATCGACGGGCTGCCCGGATTCCTGTAAAATTTTCAGTGGAGCGTAATATTCTGTGCCTTGCAGATTGTCTACTAATTCTTCCATGGTCTTGGAAGTAATCAGACGGTCGATTGAAATCTGAGAGTAGCGGTCAAAAAACGGCTTTTTGTGATTCAGATCAAACGGTTCCTCATAATGGTTGTAGACAATTCGCAGACAGTAGTTGATCAAATCAACTTCATAGCGCTTGAGATACAGTCTTAAAAATCGTTGGTGTTCCAGACCCGAGAAACGATACAGTTTGGAGTAATCGTTGTAAAGGGACTGGATGAGGATTTTCTCGACATCTCCACGGTGAAGTGCATTCTCATCTACAGTTTCAAAGGCTTTTGCGTACGCGGGAAGTTTCTTCAAATAAGTGACCACCTCGGCAACGTTGCGCAATTGTGCAATTTCCCGGAAGTGGTCATCTGTTAAAAGCTTGGCCTGCATTGCATGTATCTTTGTTACGATTCCACTATATGATAGTAGATTTCCCATAATTATACCTCTGTAATGCGTTTCAATATTTCGTGAGCGTATTGCTCATGCTTGATTTCGTATTCCCTTGTGAGTGAATGAATGGTTTGCTCACTTTCTGACTGCAGCTGCTGTAGCTGCGTATTCATTTTAGAAGTCAGATTTTGCTGGATTGCATCCAGTTTTTCTTTTGTGCTTGCAGCCAGATCTTCGTCGAATCTTTGTTGGTCTTTTTGCATCTTTTGATCGAGCCTGTCTTTTTCTGATTCGGCATGCTTTACAATGGCTGTAGCGGCTGTCTCAATTTCTGACAATTTGCTGATAATAGAATTCATTGTGAACCCTCCTTTTGTGCAAGCTGATATGAATAATGTAACACAGTAGAAGAAATAAAAAAAGGGTTTTGCGAAAATAATGCAACTATAAATTGACGATATATCTCCGACGAGATATACTGAGAAAAAAAGAATGAGGTGCAAGAGTATGAGACTTAGAAATATTCCGGGTGCAGATGATGTGATTCAGAACCATCCGGTTGCAATAAAGAATGAGATAGAACAAAAAGGGAAGTGGCATACGGTCTTTGGAAATGAGAACCCGATTCACATTGAGATTGGAATGGGGAAAGGGCAGTTTCTCTTGAATCTTGCCAAGCAGAATCCGCAGATAAACTATATTGGAATCGAGCGCTATTCGAGTGTTTTGCTGAGGGCATTGGAAAAATACGACACAGAAGAATTTTGTGATATGAAAAATATTCGTTTTATCTGTATGGATGCTTTCACGCTGCCGGATGTGTTTGGAGAAGGCGAAGTGGCAAAGATCTACCTGAATTTTTCGGATCCTTGGCCGAAGGCAAGACATGCCGGGAGAAGGCTTACGTCTACTCGATTTTTTGGACAGTATGACAAGGTGCTGGCACAAGACGGTGTTGTGGAATTTAAGACAGATAACAGCCAGTTGTTTGAGTTCTCTTTGGAACAGGTGGCGGAAGCAGGATGGAAATTGCTGGCACATACATATGACCTGCATCACGATGAAAAGATGAATGTGGGGAATATTATGACAGAATACGAGCAGAAGTTCTCAAGTCTTGGCAATCCGATCCATAAGTTGATCGCAGCGAGGAAATAGTTCGAAGCTTTCGGCATATTCTATATAGAAAGTATGTGTATAGAACAGGAGAACCTTATGGGGAAAGGAAAGTGGAAACATTCGTTTTGTCAGTTTTGCTATGATAACAGGAAACTGACATGTAAGCTAAAATGCATTAGACGCTCGTTTGAAGAGGTCTGCGACATCTTGAATGCAAGATGTAAACCATAAGGGCGAGCTGTACACTAGTGTCCGGGAGGGTGGCATATGCAGGTTACACTGATTGTTCTGTTTGCGCACTGGTGTTCGAAATGTAATATGATGATGCCGGTTGTGGATGAGATAGAAGAGGTCTATAAGGAACAGCTGGAAGTCGTCAGAATAGACATTGAAAAAGAAACTGAAATTGCAAAAGATTATAGTATCCAAATTGTACCGACATTTGTTATAATGAAACAAGGAAATGAAGTTATGAGGATGGCTGGGATCATCGGTGAGGAGATTCTGAAAAAGAGGATTGAGACGGTGATTGAAAAGTAGAGGAATGTTTGCTCCGGCAAAGCCGGTGTGCTTTGCCGGAAAAGCGAAAGAATGATTCAGGAAGGATATGACGGATATATGTATGATAATGATTTTTCAAATCTTGGAAGACAGATCCAAGAGACGGTGCAAAACGCTGTGGAGTCGATGAATTATGATCGCCTGAACCAGACAATTAACCAGACGGTGAATCAGGCGCTGGATGAGGCGAGAATATATAAGGAAAAAGTGAGAAGGCAGTATGAGGAGAGCCAGAAAAGACAGGCTGATAATCTGAGAAAGCAGGCGCAGGCCAACCAGCAAAGCAATGTCTATCAGACAAACTATGCAAGACCGGTAGGGAAAAAGCAGATCAATATGGTGCTTGCGCCAAAGATCAAAAAAGGGACAGGACGCATTGTGGCAGGAACGATATTGAGTATTGTTTCGGCTGTGGGGATTATCGCTCTGCTGGTTACAAAGACCTTTTTAGAGATGATAGGTACAGCAAGTCTTGCCGAGATCGTTCTGGGGCCTGGAGTGCTTTTGATTCCAATGCTTGCAGGAATCATTTTGTCTGCGACAGGAAATCATTATCGCAAGAGATACAGACGGGCTAGAAAGTACGTGGAGATCTTGAATGGAAGAGGTTTCTGTGAGATTAAGGAATTGGCAGAAAAGTCGAATCAGTCAGAGACAGAGACGAGGAAAGATCTTCGAAAGATGATTCAGAAACAAGTGTTTCGGGAAGCGTACATGGACAAGCAGGAGACGTGCCTGATGATTAATCGGATTGCATATGACTATTATCTGCAGGCGGAGGAATCGCTTCGGCAGAGGGAGATGGAAGAGGCGAAAAGAAAAGAACAGGAAGAGAAGATGTCACCTGAGATTTTGGAGATGATTCGTACCGGAGATGAGTATATCAGGACAATCCGTGAGGCGAATGACGATATTCCGGGTGAAGTTATTTCTGAAAAGTTAGACAGATTGGAGCAGGTTGTGCGCCGTATTTTTGAGTCAGTGAAAAAACATCCGGAGCAGAAAAAAGAGATGGATAAGTTTATGGACTATTATATGCCGACAACACTGAAGCTTGTGAATGCGTACCGTGAGTTTGATGCTTTGGAAGTAAAAGGGGAGAATATCACGAATGCGATGCAGGAGATTGAGAATACACTCGATACCATCAGTCTTGCATTTGAAAAGCTTTTAGATGATTTGTTTCAGGATGCTGCGTTTGACGTGTCAACGGATATTTCAGTTCTGCAGATGATGCTCGCAAGAGAAGGATATAAAGAAAAAGATTTTAAATAGTAGGAGGACATAAGCTTATGGGACAAGATATCAATGAGATGATGCAGGAAGCGCCGGTTTTGACCTTGGATCCGTTTGGGGAGACAAAAGAAGAAGTCGTGGAAGTCAAAGAAGAGCAGGTTGAGGAATTGGACGTGCTCACACCGGAAGAAAAAAAGATGGTAGCGGATTTTGCGGCGAAGATCGATCTGAGAAGCTCAAACGCAATTCTTCAGTATGGAGCAGGGGCTCAGAAGAAGATTGCTGATTTTTCGGAAAGCGCACTTGAGAACGTAAAGACGAAGGATCTTGGCGAAGTTGGTGATATGCTTGCGGGTGTTGTGACGGAACTTAAGAGCTTTGATGAGGAAGAGGAAGAAAAAGGGATTTTTGGATTCTTTAAAAAAGGCGGCAATAAGCTTGCCAATATGAAAGCAAAATATGACAAGGCAGAAGTGAATGTGAATAAAATTTGTGATGCGCTGGAAGGACATCAGATACAGCTTATGAAAGACATTGCCATGCTGGATAAGATGTATGAACTGAACACAACGTATTTCAAAGAACTTTCGATGTACATTGCAGCCGGGAAGAAAAAATTACAGGATGTTGCGACGACGGAGCTTCCTGAACTGGAGGCGAAAGCTGCACGGTCAGGGCTGCCGGAAGATGCGCAGGCGGTCAATGATCTGAATGCACTGTGTAATCGGTTTGAAAAGAAAATTCATGATCTGGAACTGACTCGGACGATTTCGCTTCAGATGGCGCCGCAGATTCGTCTTGTGCAGAGCAATGACACGGTGATGTCTGAAAAGATTCAGTCTACGTTGGTAAATACGATTCCACTGTGGAAAAGTCAAATGGTTTTGGCGATCGGTGTGGAAAATTCTTCTCGTGCGGCAAAGGCTCAGCGGGAAGTGACTGATATGACGAATGAATTATTGAGAAAGAATGCGGAAAAACTCAAACTTGCTACGGTGGAGACTGCAAAAGAGTCAGAGCGGGGCATTGTCGACATCGAGACGCTGAAAGCAACCAATGAATCTTTGATTTCTACACTGGATGAAGTGATGAAGATTCAGCAGGAAGGAAAAGAAAAGAGAAGAACGGCAGAAGCAGAATTGAACCGTATCGAAAATGAACTGAAACAGAAACTATTGGAGATCCGGTAGGACTTTTTATAACATATCCCTCATATACTTGGTATTATTGCCAAGTATATGGGGGATTTTTTATGGAGTATGTAAAGGAAATCAATGCGGTTGTAAACCGTTTTATCTGGGGGCGGGGAATGCTCGCTGTTTTTCTGTTTGTCGGAGTGATGTTTACCGTGCGCACCGGATTTTTCCAGTTTACAAAGGTGCGGATCTGGCTTGGAAAAACAATGGGGGAGATGTTTCGGGACAGGCGTGTGCGCAGGACCGAAGAAGAGCATTCTATCTCTCAGTTTCAGTCTTTTTGTACGGCGCTTGCAGCGACACTTGGAACAGGGAATATCACAGGTGTGGCGGCAGCGCTGATTGCAGGAGGACCGGGAGCAATTTTTTGGATGTGGGTATCTGCGTTTTTGGGGATGATGACAATTTATGCGGAAAATCTTCTGGGGATACGGTATCGCTATAAAAATAGAAAGGGAGAATGGGTTGGCGGCGCTATGGTGTACATAGAGCGTGGACTTGGGTGTAAATGGCTTGCCGTGCTTTTTGCTGTATTCTGTATTTTTGCATCATTTGGAATGGGAAATATGACACAGGCGAATTCCATGGCAAGTGGATTAAAAGAAAGTCTCTCTATTCCGCCGTTCATTACAGGAGCGGTTGTGACACTTGTTGTGGCGGCAGTAATTTTAGGTGGTGTGAAGCGGATTGCGGCAGTGACAGAAAAAGTGGTTCCATTTGTGGCATTGTTTTATATGGCAGGCGGAATGCTCGTGCTCATTCATTTTCGTGCGGAAGTTCCGGGAGCAGTACGCATGATTTTTGCGGAGGCTTTTCGCATGAAAGCAGTGGGAGGAGGAGTGATAGGATATGGAATTCGTCAGGCAATGAAAATCGGTATTTCGCGAGGGGTATTCTCCAACGAAGCGGGGCTTGGTTCTTCTGTCATGGCGCATGCGGCATCAGATGTGAAATCTCCTGCAATACAGGGAATGTGGGGAATCTTGGAAGTGTTTATCGATACGATTGTAGTATGTACGATGACAGCGCTTGTAATCTTAAGTTCCGGTGTCTATAAGCCGCAAGTGTATCTTTCCAATATGGCGCGCGGAATCGAAAATGTCGATGGAACGACTTTGACCGGGGAAGCTTTTTCGACGGTTATTCCTTTTGGAGATAAATTTCTTGCAATTTCGATCGTATTGTTTGCTTTTGCAACAATGGTTGGCTGGGCGTACTTTGGGGAGCGCACGGCGGCATATCTGTTTGGAGAAAAATCGGCGTTTCTTTACAAAATGGTTTATGTACTGATGATTCTGCCGGGGTGTATGATGACGCCGCACCTTGCGTGGGAGGTGGCGGATACGTTCAATGGATTGATGGCATTGCCGAATATGACAGCTTTGATTTTGCTTAGTGGTGAAGTTGTCTATATCACAAAAGGATATATTAAAAATAAGCAGTAAAATTATATAAAAAAAATAAAAAAAGCAACACAAAACTATGAAAAGTGGTATAATAAGAAATGATAGTGCTTGAGGATAAAATATGAGAAAGGAAAGGCGAAAATTATGGGAAAGAAAATGATAAAGAGACTGATTGCCGGGATGCTGACAGCAGCCGTTGCGATACCGACTAATTTTATGCCGGTACAGGCGGCAAAACAAACCGCAGAGGACTATGTAATCTATCCAACTCCTCATAAGATGGAATATCAGGAGGGAGATTATATTCTTGGCAAGGAGATGAATGTCATCTATGACACCGGAATTGATGAGGCGACAAAAGACCGGCTGGAGGAGGCTGCGGCGCTCAAAGATATTAAGGTGAAGGAGTCAGATGAGCCGAAGAAAGGTGCGACGAATGTCTATGTCGGTGTGCACGGAGAAGACGGAAAAGCAGAAGACTATATTACAAAAGAGTATGCACCGGGAGATGCATTGTTTGAGAATACAGATTCGTATTTTTTGGCGAGTGATGAAAATGTAATCTCTGTACTTGGAAAAGACACAGATTCTGCATTTTACGGACTGACTACGCTGTATCATGTATTTGCACAGCTTGACAGTCTCACAATACGAAACTTTGAGATTGAGGATTATGCAGATGTTGTGAGCCGTGGATTTATCGAAGGATATTATGGAAATCCATGGTCTACAGAAGACCGTGTGAATCTGATGAAATGGGGCGGATATTATAAACTGAATGCATATTTTTATGCACCGAAAGATGATCCGAAGCACCGTACGCAGTGGGATGAACTTTATACAGAGGAAGAGTTAAAGACAAAGATCAGACCATTGGCAGAGGCGGGAAATGAGTCTAAATGCCGTTATGTATATGCGCTGCATCCATTCCCGGCCGGAAATCATCTTCGTTTTGACGAGCATTATGAGGAAGATTTAGCAAAACTGCAGGCAAAATTCAAACAGGTGATCGATCAGGGCGTACGTCAGATTGCCATTCTTGCAGATGACTTCTGGAATCCGGGTGGACAAAACGGATTACGTCTGTTGAACGATATGACAGAGTGGCTCAAAGAAGTGAAAAAAGAATATCCGGATATGAAGATGACAATTCCATATGTTCCATATGACTACATGGGCAACGGAAGCAGTCAGGAACTTCAGATTTTGAAACAGGCACCAGACAACGTACAGATTGTTATGACCGGCGGAAGAGTTTGGGGAGAAGTGACGGATAACTTTACTTCTACATTTACAAACAATGTAGGTCGTGGACCATTTATGTGGATCAACTGGCCTTGTACAGATAACTCAAAGAAACACCTGATCATGGGTGGATATGATACATTCCTTCATCCGGGAGTGGAACCATCTAAGATTCAGGGGATTATGTTGAATCCAATGCAGCAGTCAGAGCCAAGTAAAGTTGCGATTTTCGGAAATGCATCTTATGCATGGAATATCTGGGAGACAAAAGAAGAGGCAGAAGAGATTTGGAATGCATCCTTCTCTTTCGTGGACCACAATTCTGCGATTTCAAATGAAGCAAGCGATGCGCTTCGTGAGATGTCAAAGCATATGATCAATCAGGCAATGGATTCACGTGTTACAGCATTACAGGAATCTGTAGTATTGAAAGAACAGTTAAATGCATTTAAAGAAAAACTGGAGGCGGAGACACTTACAGCAGCTGATGTGGACGCAATGATTGAAGAATTTGAACTGCTCCAGGAAGCTGCCAAAACATATCGAGCCAGCGGAAATGAAGCAATCAAAGAACAGATTGTATACTGGCTGGACTGCTGGGACGACACAACAGAAGCGGCAATTGCATATTTAAACGGTGTAAAGAGTGATCTGGAGGGCGATGTGTCAGCTGTGATCAATTACAACACAGCCGGAAAGACAGCATTTGACCAATCAAAAACACATGACTTTTTATATGTAGATCATCAGGAATATGCAGAGGTTGGTGTACAACACATCGTTCCATTTATCAATACATTGGCGGAATATGTATCTGCAAAGGCGGAGACTGCAATCAACCCGGATAAAGTGATTCAGAAGTTTATCACAAGCAGAAAAGATACACCGGAAGGAGCGAAAGAGAATCTCTTTGACGGTGATGAATCCACAAAAGTGATTTACAAAAATCCGAACTCACTTTCAAAAGACGATTATATCGGTGTGGAATACAACAAAATGATTGATGTGGACAGCATTCGTTTTGTGCTTGGAACAGGAAAAGATCATTTTGAGCATGCAAAACTGCAGTACATGGAAGAAGATGGAACTTGGACAGACTTGACTTTGGAAGGAATGGATAATAACTTTACCGGAGAACAGGGAAAAGTTCAGGATATCAGTGTGGAGGAAGAAAATCTTCCGAAAGATCTGAAGGCGAAAGGAATCAGATTGATTGCGACAGAGGCGAACAAAAATGACTGCTGGCTTGAGATTCGTGAAATTCAGATCAACAATCAAAAAGAAGCTCCAGCAGAGACAGAGCGTTATACCGGAACCGTGACATTGAGTGGAATTTCTGTACAGAGTGGAACGACAACAGACAAGTTGTTTGATGGTGATCTTTCCACAGAAGCATGGCTTGCAAAAGGACCATATGAGAATCCGAACCGCGACACAATCGCAGAAGGTGCTTATATTCAGGTAACTTTGCCGGAGGCAAAACAGATTGGCAGTGTGAGAATGACACAGGGACAATCAGCGGCGAATGATGTGTTTAAGAAAGCAGAAGTACAGTACAGCGTAGACGGACAGAATAACTGGAAAAAAGCAGGAGATCTCACAAACGCAAAAGATCAGACGGTGAACTTTACAACAAGCGAGAAGATCAAAGCAATCCGAATCGTAAACAAAGAGCAGACAGCAGGGTGGGTGCGTGTTGGTGAATTAGATATCCGTGCGTCAAAGAATGCGACAACTCCAATTACATATAAAGTGATGAAAACAGACCGCTGGACGGTAGCTCAGAATACAAAAGAGACAAGTCTGTATGACGGAGATGACGATACATATGTATGGTATGATCCGGATGGAAGTGCGAACTCAACGAATGATGATGTGATGGTAGATGATTTCTTAGGATATGATCTTGGAACAGAGGCGGTATTAGACAAAGCGCACATCGTAGTCGGACACGACGGTGGAGACAAGATTGTAAAATATGCAGTTGAGACATCCGTAGACAACAAGACATGGACTCCGGTAAAAGGATATGAATCTCATACTGGTGCAGCGACAGGAAAAGATGTGCTGGATATTGATTTGAATGGAGTGACAGCGCGTTACATCCGTATCCGCAACTTAGAGCAAAAAGGTTCTTGGGCAAAATTCTCTGAATTCACTGTAGAGCAGAGAATTTCTCAGGCAGGAACAATAGAGAATATTTACACAAATGTAGAAAATCACGGAATGGTTGGACAGGTGGAAGAAGGAGTTTCTTCTTTGCAGCCGGGAACCATCAGCTTGGAAAAAGGTCAATATATTGGTGTTGACTTAAAGAACATCAAAGCAATTCAAAACATTGCGGTGAAAGCAGGGGACAATGCGAATGTGAAAGTGCAGAGCTCTATGAATGGAGTAATCTGGACAGATGTCAATACAAAAGCATTGGAAGATGCAAGATATGTGAGACTTTACAATGCGTCAGATGCGACAGCAAATGTTGCAATCGAAGAATTTGCAGTGACTTACGCATTCATCGGTGAAAAGGCAGTAGAGAGTGATTTCGCGCAGAATAGTTCCGCAGAGGATTTAAGAACAACCGGAAAAGTGAATAACTTATTTGACGGAAATCTTGCCACATCCGGAAAAATCACAGGAACACAGGATGCAGGTAAAAAGATTGTGTTTGATCTCGGACAGACAGTAGATTTCAAATCTTTCAGATACTATATGAAAGAGACGAGCGTGGATTTCTTAAGACATGCAAAATTTGAAGTGGCAGACAGTAAAGATGCCCCAGATAACGAGTGGACAAAGATTTTGGAAGTAGGAAATGCAAATGCGGTAAATCTGCCAAATACAGCGACTGCAAAAGACGCGGAATATCTGACACACGACTCTAAAAATCCGGGTAATATGTATGCGGAAGCAACAGGACTTAGCGCATCCGGACGTTATTTAAGAATCGTGCCATTGACAACATACACAGGAAGATGGGTTGAATTGTATGAGCTGCAGATCAATGGCGGCGCATATATGACGACAGAATCTAACCGTGATGTAGTGTCAGAGGTGACAGAGGAAGCAGGAAAGATTCCGTCTAATATGTTTGATGGAGACTTTACAACAACGTATAAGCCATCAGCAGAAAATGGTTCTTTCACATACCGTGTCAGCGAACCGAACCAGAGAACAATCCGTATAATCCAAAACGGAAAGGTTTCCAACGCAACTGTAAAGGCTGTGCTCTATAAGAATGGTGAGAAACAGGAAGCGGTTACAATTGGAAAATTGAATCAGACAATCAATGAATTTGCAGTGGCAAAAGACAGTCAGATTTTGGAAATCATTGTAACATGGGGAAAGGATATCCCAGAGCTTTCTATTATAAAGACAAATGAAAAAGAAAAAGCAGCAGTCAATAAAGATGCGCTTAATGAGGCGATCAAAAAACCAATCGCAGACAATTGGACTGCAGGCAGCAAACAGGCAGTTAAAGATACAAAAGCGGTTGCAGAAGAAATTGCAGCAAATGAGTATGTGACACAGGAAGTAGTAGATATGGCAGAGAAAGCACTTCTTTCCGCACATAAAAATGCCGTTGTCAAAGGTGATGTGACTGCATTAGAGAATGCGCTGAAAAATCAGAAAGCAGGAAAAGAAAATGTGGGAACAGAAGAACAGCCTGTTTATGTAGAGATTTATTCAGCAAGAACCTATGCAGCCTATGAGACGGTGATTGCTCAAATTGAAGAGGTATTAAAAGACAAAGAAAATATCTCTGAGAAAGAGGTAGCAGATTTGCTTGCAAAACTCGAAGAGGCAGAAAACGCACTACAGTACTCACTTGTCCAGAGAGAACTTGCAGAATTGGAACTCCAGAATGCGCCGGTATATGACGAGGCGAACTACACAAAGGAATCTTACAAGTCATACACAACTGCAAAGACAGCATTGGATGCAATTGTGAAAGCCGATAAAGCAGAACGCAAGAATCCAAAAGAAATTTATGAGGCACGCAATGTATTTGAACAGGCAAAACAGGGGCTTGTAAACACAGAGGCGCTGAATGCAAAACTTGCAGAGATTGCGAAGAAAGATGAAACACTCTACACAGAAGACAGCTGGGCAGCACTTCAGGATGTTGTGAAGACGGCGCAAGGATATCTGAACAACGGAACGAAAGATCAGGTGGCAGATATCATTAAAGCGTTAGATAAAGCGGTGGAGAGTTTAGTGCTCGCAGAAGGCAGTGAGAGCGATGTCCAAAAAGTGATCGACGAGCTCAGGAAACTGAACAAAGATGATTATACAAGTGCAAGCTATGAGGTTCTTTCTCTGGCGATTGCAAAAGCTGAAAAAGATATGTCCAAAGGAGATGCAGAGCTTGACAAAGCCAATATCGCGGCGATGCGTGAAGCACAAAAAGCTCTTGTAAGTATTGTGGATCTGAAAGCTGCAATTGCAGAGTCAGAAAAATACAACGCAGAGAATTATACAGCAGACAGTTATAAAGTATTGCAGGATGCTGTTGCGGCAGCGGAAGCACTGAAAGCAGACGGGACAAAAGAATCTGTTGCGAAAGGAGCAGAAGCGATTCGTGCAGCAATAAAAGGTTTGGAAAAACTTGCTTCAGGAATGGATGAGTATCGAGATTCTATCGTCCTGAAGACACCGGCAGAGGACTATACAGATGCAAGCTATGCAGCGTATAAAGCAGCATACGACACATTGATGGAGCTGGATGCTAAGACAACAACAGAGGAAGAGTTCCAAGACGCAAAATCAGCATTTGAAAATGCAGAGGCAAAACTGGTTGTGCAGCTTGCAGATTACACGAAAGTGAATGAAGCGAAAGCAAAGATTCCGGCAGACTTAAGTGTCTATACAGACGACAGTGTGAAAGCGTTGAAAGATGTGCTTGCAGGCATAGATGAGAATCTGCCAAGATCAAAACAAAAAGAGATAGATGCCTATGCAGATGCAATTGAAGCAGCGATCGGTAACCTTGTTCTGAAACAACAAAACGGTGGCGGAACAGCAGGGACACCGGACAACGGAACATCCGGTACTCCAAATGGTGGTTCTTCGAACGGAGCGGCAGCAACAGGAGACAGTGTAAATGTTTCTGTTATGGCAGCGCTTTTACTTTCGCTTTTGGCAATTGTTGTCCTTATGAGACGGAAAATGTTCTTGAATCTTTCGGGAAAAGATGATACATTATAGAAAGACAAAGTTCAGAAGAAAAGAGAGAGAACATGACACGTTATATTTGGAGTGGGTATAAAAATTTCAAATTGACAGATAGTAGGAAAAGCAGGTGAATACCTGCTTTTCTTTTTCTCTTTAACAAATTAAATGGATAAAAGGACAAGGGGGATTCAGATGAAAGCAGAGTGGAAAAATGAGTTGAAGAACGTTTTTGACTGGAAAAAACTATTTTGGGTAATATTTGGAAATACGGCGTATTGTTTTGGAATTGTTGCGTTTGTACTGCCGATGGGACTGATTACCGGAGGAACGACCGGACTTGGTTTGATCGCAAACCATTTTGCGGGAATTCCGGTGGAGGTCTTTGCGGCAGTGTTTAATGTTGTGATGTTTTTACTGGCAATATGGCTGCTCGGTATTTCGTTTGCACTGACAACACTGATCAGTACGTTCTATTTTCCGTTTATACTGGGAGTGCTTCAAAGAGTAGATGCGCTTCAGGGGCTGACGACAGATCCGCTGCTCAGTACGATATTTGCGGGGCTTTTGATTGGAGTAGGAATCGGAGTTGTCATCAAAGCGGGAGCTTCCACGGGTGGTGTCGATATTCCGCCATTGATCTTAAATAAGAAATTGGGGATTCCGGTCTCTGTGGGACTGTATGCGTTTGACTTTATGATCTTGATCGGGCAGATGGTATTTCGTGATCGAGAGAAGATTTTATATGGAATTCTTCTTGTGATGATTTACACAACGGTTATGGATAAAGTGCTTGTAAATGGAAAGAGCCAGATGCAGGTGAAGATTATCAGCGATCATTATGAAGAGATCAATACAGCGATTCAGCAAAAGCTTGACCGTGGCTCTACATTCCTCAAAACAGAATCCGGATATTTGCGGAAAGAATCTATGGCGCTATTGACGGTAGTGTCCAACCGTGAGATGCCAAAACTCAATCAACTTGTGTTGGAAATTGACCCGAAAGCCTTCATGATCATCAATCAGGTAAATGAAGTGATGGGCAGGGGATTTACACTTCATAAACATAATATTTAAAAAATTGAAAAAATTTGAAAAAAAGTGTTGACTTTTTAGCTGACCTTTGATAATATATCACTTGTGTTAAGGAACAGCTAAAAAGGATACAGAAGCCCAGATAGCTCAGTCGGTAGAGCAGAGGACTGAAAATCCTCGTGTCGCTGGTTCGATTCCGGCTCTGGGC
>ERZ838827.176-NODE-176-length-93945-cov-7.796400_pt1 | contig 93945 bp, 105 predicted proteins | sample MGYA00519881_ERZ838827 | MGnify/ENA primary metagenome ERZ838827 (study PRJEB31850, sample SAMEA3708842) | human gut metagenome | biome: human gut; feature: human-associated habitat; material: faeces | place: China | collected 2014 ...
CGATGGTACCGATGTTTACATGCGGTTTGGTTCTTTCATAATGTGCTTTTGCCATATCTTCTCTCCTTCAATAAAAAAAAGATTTTTCGCTTTTCCTATTATACATATAAAAACGACAGGAAACAAGGAAGCGCCGAAAGGTATCCTTATTCCCATAAAGATTCCCCAAGAAATGTTTCTTTTTAAACAAAGCTCCCTTAAAATACGTCATAAAAAGCAAATAAAAAATCCCCTGACACAGAGGATCTTCTACGCTGGTGGCGGCTCAGAGATTTGAACTCCGGACACAGCGGGTATGAACCGCTTGCTCTAGCCAACTGAGCTAAGCCGCCATGGAGCTGATAACCAGGATTGAACTGGTGACCTTATCCTTACCAAGGATACGCTCTACCGACTGAGCTATATCAGCAATCTATATGAATGAAGATAATAAACATGGTTGCGGGGGCAGGACTTGAACCTGCGGCCTTCGGGTTATGAGCCCGACGAGCTACCAACTGCTCCACCCCGCGTCATTGGTGGGCGGAATAGGATTCGAACCTATGAAGGCAAAGCCGGCAGATTTACAGTCTGCTCCCTTTAACCACTCGGGAATCCGCCCACATGGAGCTGGCAATAGGACTCGAACCTACGACCTGCTGATTACAAATCAGCTGCTCTACCAACTGAGCTACGCCAGCACATCAGTGACAAGAGTTATTATACATACAGGCCACCTTATTGTCAAGAGTTTTCACGGGTCGTTCCTATCGCTTACGCCTACTGATTATAGCACCAACCGCCGCTGCTGTCCACCATTTCCACAGCCGTGGCAGTCAGGCATTCCCTTTTCAAAATGAAATACTCTTTACTCCGTTTCTTCCTTGCGGCTCACCAGTTCCGTCGGACCGCTGACATCACGGTTCAATACTTTCTTCGCACCTTTTAAGAACTTCGGACGCGCAATCAAAACGATGCGGCCGCAGCCACGGCATTTGACACGCATATCGCTGCCCAGCTGAAGGACCTCCCATTCGGAAGAACCGCAGGGATGCTGCTTTTTCATCTGTACGACATCACCGATGCGGAATTGGATAAATTTCATCATGTCACCCTATTTCTTCGGTACAAATAATAATCGGATCGGAAAATAGCAGGCACCCGGCGGGATAAACCGGATATATAGATCTTTCCCCGCTTCCCAAGTTCCCAGTTTCTCATAATCGTAAATGGTATCATGGCCGAACCAGCGGGTTCCATAGCGTTCCGTACGGTATATACGGAGCAGCCTGCGGTCCTGCCCGATTTCCAGTGTCCCTTCAAAAACACCTCCGTTCGGGTTCAGATAAAGATCATACTTCCCCGTCCCTTTGCTGTGGATTGTCAAATGGCAGGTAATACCGTAGTTCCCCGTATTTTCCCGCCCGATGAAATTAAGTTCGTCCCTTCCTTCCTGAAAAAATGCTGTGCTTTCGGCAGAACCCAATTCAATTTTTCCTGCGCTTTTTTCCGCGTCCCACACGCCGCTTTCAAAATAAACGTGCATGGGAAATGTTCCCCGCATTTCATGGGAGTCCGGAGGAAGGTACCTTGCCTTTTCCAGATGCTTTTCCACACTGCCTTCATAAGGAAGAATAGCCGCGCCGAATCGGACGGGTGACGATGTTTCCACTTCCACGATACCGCTGACCAAATCATCTTGCCGGATTCCTTTTGCGTTATCTTCAAAAAGAATAGTCCGCTTTCCTTTCTCCAGCATAACGTTTCGCGGCTGCTGCTGCTTAGCCGTCACTTCTCTGAAAGAAAGCGTCTTTCCCGTAGGCACGTAGCTGCGGCTCGGTTCTCCCCGGAGCGTACGGACGACTTTGATCTCTTCTCCTTTATCGCTCACGCCATAAACCGCAAGGCGCGCCGGTTTTCCCGTCTCATTTACATGATAATAGTAAATCCGGCCTTTCCCTTTCAACACGGTACCTTCCGCAAGGATTCCGTAGTTTCGTGCATATTCAGGGCTGTCTGATAAGATCAGCGTATCTTCCGCTTTTATCTTTTCCAAAGGGATTTCTTCATAGGAAATATCCAAAGGCGACGCCCCTGCCGCCGTAACCGCTCCGCAGGCGGCAGCCGCCATAGCGGCGATCCATGTTTTTATGTTCATTACTTTCTGCCTTTTGCCTTTCCTGCCAATGTTTCCGCCATGGAGGCTATTTTACGGAACCGATGGGCCAGTCCCGACTTGGTGATACCGCATAGATCCGCCAATTCCGCCATGGAAGCGTCCGGATTTTTCATGCGCGCTTCGCAGGCGGCGCGAACAGACGGTGACAATTCGGATAATCGTTTATACTGCAATAATTTTTCCACATCCCGCATTTGGCGGACAGCAGCATCCACTGATTTCTGCAGATTTGCCGTTTCACAATTTACCTGGCGGTTGACACGATTCCGCATATCTTTCACCACGCGGACACTTTCAAAATCCATATAACTATTTGCCGCACCGACAATCTGCAAGAAAGAACTCACATCATCACCGCCTTTGATGTAGACAATGTAATCATTTTTTCGGTCGGTCATACGGGCATTCAATTTGAAGGAACGCATCACGGCAATGAGTTCTCCGGCAAACCGCAACGACTGTGTCACCAATTCCAGGTGGTAATCGCCCTGAGGCCGGCTCACCGTACCGCCGCCAAGGAAAGCGCCTGCCAGATAAGACCGCCGTTCTTCAGCAGACACCAGCCGGCCCGCATCACGGATATCCATGAGCGGATCCAATCCCATTTCCCCAAGGAACCGCAAGCTGTCTGCTGACGGACGGACGGTCAAAGTATACACATTTTTCTTGCGCAGCTTCCGTCCCTGCCGCACCATAGCCGACGGCATAAGATTGAAGTCTTTTTTCAGGCAGACGAGGACACGGCGGGCAACGGCGCTGTTCCCCGTAGAAAATTCCACGCCCTTTTTCCCCTGCGCTCCCGTAACAATTGCGCCGCCCATACGAAGAAGTGCCAGCAGTTCCCCGCTTCTGCTTTCTTTATCGGGACGGACAACACGGGCAAGCTCATTCTTCACCTGCTCCGTAAATGACATTACTTCGCCCTCCCCAAATACCCCGACAATACTTCAGGCGCAATATTGGTTTTCAGAAGTCCGGAAATACGGATGATTTCATTGCAAAGCGTATCCGTATCATGAACAGCGCCTTTTTCAACGCCGAGCAAATCCGCTTCAATAAGGATTATCCCCATACGCTGGATTTTCTTCCGATCTATTTCCACCGGATGCGCCTGTACTTTTTCATAACGTTTCAGTACATCTTTCTTCGGCACACCGTTGTTGACAAGAACATAGTCAATGACCCCTTTCCCCACATGATCGACAAGGGCTTTTAAATGGTCACTGACGGTATAACCGAGGGTCTCGCCCGGCTGGGTCATCACGTTGCAGATATACATGCACGGCGCGGAACTTTCCTTGATCGCCGTAAGAATTTCAGGTACAAGAAGGTCGGGAAGCACGCTGGTATACAAACTGCCCGGGCCCAAGGTAATCAGGTCGGCATTGCGGATTGCTTCCAACGCATCGCCTACAGCAATGGGAGCCGACGGAACGGTATCCACATGGATGATTTTTACTTTGCCGCCTTTTTTTTCGACATAAGCAGCAATTTCCGATTCCCCTTCAATCATACTGCCGTCGGACATTTTCGCGCAGAGGCGGATTTTCTGCGCCGTCGCCGGCATGACCTGCCCGCGGATATTTAAAACGGTGCTGGCCGTTTCCAAAGCATTCTGCACATTTCCGAATTCCTTCATGAGCGCCGCCAGGAATAAATTGCCCAGACTGTGGCCCGCCAGTTCTCCTTCCCCGCCAAAACGATATTGGAAGAGCTGTTCTAGTACCGTTTCTTTATCTGCCAAAGCCACCAGACAATTGCGTAAATCCCCGGGCGCGACAATATTCATCTCTTCACGAAGCCGGCCGGAAGAGCCGCCGTCATCCGCCACCGTAACAATAGCGGAAATATTGGAAGTCTTTGTTTTCAATCCGCGGAGAAGCATGGACAATCCGTGTCCTCCTCCGATAGCCACGACTTTCAGCCCGCGGGACAATTCCCATTTCGACACGATATGGCGGGACACGCTTTCCTGATCCGGTGCCACAAGGCTGAAGAAACGTTTCACCAGCCTGCGGATCGCCCACAACATGAAAAACAGGCCGATGAACACGAAAAAGATCCCTGCCGCAGCAAGAAATGTATAGCTGTAAGTCCCTGTTAGAACGAACAGAAGACGAAGTATTTCCTCCTCAATCCGACCAAAGACCTGGTAGTTCATAACGAGAGCAGCACCGAATGCCAACAGCATAAGGCCGAAGGAAAAGAGCAGCATCCATCTTTTTATATTTAACCCTGGATAAAGCCACTGCAGGAGCAGTTTCATTTGTTTTCCTCCTACTTATCATCTGCATCGCGAACAATGCGGTTCCTGTGCAAATCACGGTGTTCCACGTTCACATGGGCATGCTTTTCTTTCAGGTGGGCTCCCAGTTTTTCTGTCACGAAAACGGAACGGTGCATACCGCCGGTACAGCCGATAGCAATGGTAAACTGCGTTTTTCCCCGGTCCCTGAACTGATCCACTATGAATCCCATGAAATTAAAAAGTTTTCTTTTGAATTCTTTGGTAACCGGTGATTTTTCAATATATGCCGCCACTCCCGGCACGCGCCCCGTCCAGTGCTTGTATTCTTCCACATAGAAAGGGTTCGGCAGGAAACGGACATCAATGACCATATCGGCATCAATGGGAATACCGTATTTGAAGCCGAAGGAAAATACAGTAATCTGCATATCCCGTTTCTTATCCACCGCGCCGAAACGGCTCCCCATGTATTCCTGCAGATCAGCCGGTTTCATAGCGGTAGTGTCGATAATGACATCCGCCTGTGCGCGGACACCGGCAAGAATTTTTCGTTCCGCCTCTATGCCTTCCTGAATGCGCATCGTTTTGGCCAAAGGGTGCTGCCGACGGGTTTCCATATACCGCCGCACAAGAGCTTCGTCCGATGCTTCCAAGAAAACCACTTCATGGGGAATCCCCCGTTTATTCAATTCGTCCAGCGCCTGGGGAAGCGCGTCAAAAAAAGAACCGCCCCGGATATCGGAAACCACCGCCACATGGCGGGTATTGGACGTACTCTTCCAGCAAAGGTCCGCAAAACGAGCAATCAGAACCGGCGGCAGGTTATCCACACAGTAATACCCCATATCTTCCAGCTTCTGCATGAAATTCGTTTTCCCCGCACCGCTCATGCCCGTGATAATCACAAAACGAAACCGTTCCATTACTTATACCTCCAATACATATTTCTCTATGGCTTTTGCCACACCATCCTCATTATTCGACGCCGTGATGAAATGAGCCGCCGCTTTTGCCGATTCCGCCGCATTTTCAACGGCAAAAGACCAATCAGTCAGATTAAACATGGAAATATCATTATGCCCATTCCCAAAAGTCATCAAACCTGACAAAGGAATCCCCCAGCGGTCACAAAGCTCGGCGAGCGCCGCCCCCTTGGACATGCCTTTCCTGTTCATTTCAAAAAACTCCGGCTTCGATTTCACCTGGTTCGTGGCATAGCTGAACTTTTCAGAAAGTACCCGCTCCACCTCTGCCATAACCTGCGGGTCTCTGTCAAATATCAGGAGCTTCGTCGGTTCTTTGGCAAGCGTCCAGAAATCCTCTCCCAGAACATGGGCGGAAACGCCGCACTGCTTTTCATAACTCTCCGTACGCTCATCGCGGAAAGGCACATACACTTCATCATCAATATAGGCATGCATGTACCATCCCCGTTCATGGGCCGTATCTATAATGCCCTGTGCCGTTTCCATATCCATTGTCACATCGCGGAGCACTCTGCCACTTTCGCAAAGCCCCACAAACGCACCCGTATAACAGATCAGCGGCACATCTCCAAGACCGATGGCTTGCCCCCATGGGCGGGCGGCCTGAAACATACGGCCTGTGGCAATGACGATGCGGATATTTCTTTCCATCACTTTCCGAAGAATATCTTTCGTATAATCGGAAAGTGAAATATCATCGTGGAGAAGCGTATCGTCCAAATCGATCGCTATCATTTTTACCGGTGCCATTCATTCCTCCCTTTGAGGGTCCTTTATTTCCGCTTCAAGGCTTTCCAATTTGTTTGTACCCTATTATAGCATAAGCTTTATTAAGATATGTTGAGAATCGTTGTGTTTGTGTTTTGCCGATTTTATCGAGTGGCCAAGAAATAATGATAAAAACAATAACCGTTAAAATGCGGTATTTTTGCTAAATTTTTTGCCGTATTTTTGCCGTTCAATGCATAAAAAAACGAGGTGGAGATTTCTCCCCGCCTCGTTTTAGATACCGGATCACCTCCGGGAGATGGCCGCTCCCACGGCTACTACTGTTGTCATTATCCATAGATTTCTTTGCCGAGTTTTAATTCTTATTTTCCGTTCTGCCTCTTTCTCGTACTCGTTGAATAATTCTCTGGTTTTCTTCAATGAGTTCTCTGTCGCTTCGTTCGATTTCCTTAATTTCTTTATTTGTTCGTTTGCTATCTGCAATTCGTTTTCTGCTTTCTCCGATTTCATCTCGGCTTCGTTCAATTGCTTCTCCTGTTCTATTAATAATTTGTCTTTCTTTTCGCTGTTCACTTTCTGCATTTGAGAGTTCATTTCTAACTGCGTCAGCTCCGTTTCGGAGATCATGTATACTCGTTCTGCCTGCGCACGCGAACCAGACAATAATGGAGATAACCAGAACGAAAGCAAGACCGCTGATAAAATAAGCCCTTTTTTTATTGTCCACATTTATACCTCCAAGCTCATTACATATTCATACGTTGCATTTGCTCTATTTGCATAACCTTCGGCATATTCTTCACAGCATGCTGCGTATGCATACTGTTCCCTGAAAAGTTCATGGATTACATTGATGTCGCGCAGGTCATATCCTCTTTCTTGTCTCCGCATTAAGAAGTTTCTTACGACAGTTTCAGATGTCGGGCACCACATCCCGGCGTAGATTGTGCATCTTGTATCGTCAAGATCCGGTACTTCCCAAAGTGTTTCCACATAGTCTTCACAGTCTTCGGCAAGCATATCGAGCTGTGCTTGCTGCCCTTCATCACTCATCAAGAGTTCTTTCAGTTCCCAGAGATCACCGGAGTATTTCAGGTCATAATAGCTGCGATATGCATAATGCGCTCCGCCGGTAATGCTTTCCAACAGACGATTTGCCCTTTCTCCTTCCCACTGGCTTACACCGATTGACGGGTAATCTCCAGCAGTTGAGCAAGAAACGGAACCGTAGTCTCCTTCAATTCCTGTCTCAATTATCCCTTTCGCTATCGCTCTTGCCAGTTCTTCTTTCGTCACTTTTTTCTCCTTTCACGAAAAAGGACGGTGGTTTCCCATCGTCCTTTTCGAATACATCAGGTATTCGATTCCCGTCTTTGTCTACAAACATCTTACCTATTCCGACTATGCCCCCGACTGCCCCCGCGGATAAAAGCATTGTTATGAATAGTCTTAACTCCGGCTCATTTCCTTTTCCGGTGATCAACCAATCAGCAATTGTCATTAGAATATAGAGAAGAATGCAGAAAACGCAGATAACTGCATAAAGTATCGACCAGTACAGTAGCGGTGCATTTAATTTCCGGAAGTAGCTTTTTGCTTTTCTCCAGAGTGATTTTAGTTTTTTCATATCACACCGCCCTTCCGATTAACGCGATGACAACAGAAATAATAGTTGAGATCAAGCCGGCAACTTTATAGATGTTGTCGATTCTGTTATGTGCCGATGCCGCTGTTTGTTCAGAGCGTGCTTGTGCAATTTGCAGTGCAGTAATCTCTGGGAGCATGTCAATTAACATATCCAGCTTTGATTCCATCTTAGCCATCCGCTCTACAAATTCAATTGTTATTTCTTTTTCGTTCAAAATACCCCTCCTTTTTATATACCAATAGCAAACCAACATGCTTTCGCCGTCGGGTTTCAATTACTTCCGGTTCCAATTATTTAATACTCTCCTTTCCTAATGCTCGTCTTGCAATTCGGACTTGCGACATTTGTATTTCATCCAGCCTCTTTCGTTTAGCATCACTGGATAAATCACTTTTCATGACTGCCTTCCTTGCTTGGTTAATATTCTGAAAAGCTTTCACAGCATTCTTCATCTGTTCAAATTCCCGCGGATCGAATCCATCCATCCGCCTATGCAGTTCCCGCCCCGCATTGAACAGTTTCAGCTGCCTGTCATAGGCATCATAAACTTCCTGTACGCTTTCACTGCTTGCGTATGGCGTGGCAGTAAATCCACGAATCCCCGGCTGTTCAGAAAATCGTTTTGCCGGACGTGTTTCATCCAGTCCTAATACAGAATCTGACAGCGTAAGACCGAAACCGCCAAGCCCGCCAGTATATCCGCGGATGGTATTATCTACAATACGGGGAGAAACATCAAACATTTTGCCAATTCCCCTGCCTACCGCCGAAGTATAGGGGCCATACTGTAATTCAGAAATTGTGTTTTGCTGGCTTTGCGGAACGATATCACGTCCCATAAAAATAGAATGGTTGGTCATTGCTTCAACCGCTGGTACTAATGCAGTCGGCAGAAACGACGGAGCCATGGAATCAAGTACAGAGCCGGCAAGTCCTTTAAAACCTACTCCCTTTTGTTTTCTTTTCCTGTCATACATCCATTGCAGCATACGTTCCGGTACTGTACCGAAAAGAATCCCCAATTCAAAGGGTTTGGGAATTTTAATCAGAGTGTCTTTCGCGGGGATAATCCAGAAAATATCTTTCTGCCACTGCGGCAGTTCCTGATACCGGGGATCGTCCTTGTTGAGGTACCAGAGCAGGACAGAAGGCATGGTAATGAACATTGCTGTTTTTATTGTCATATCCAGTGGATTTTCACGCCACACGCGGAACATTTTATCTGTTCCCTGTATCGACGCATTGAAGAAAGCGGATATCTTGTTCCAGCTCTTTGTATGAGAACCTATTCGAGAGAAATCCAATGTTATATCACGGCTTTCCAGCGCCGCTTCCTGAATACTACCCGGCTTCCGTGTTTTCCCGAACAGCCGATTTCCTATACCCGTATATCCCTGCCTCACATTATGGAACTCTGCAAGACGAGTAGCCATTTCCGTTGCCTCGGACAGTCCGCGCAGTATTTCAATCGGATTTGTGGTTACCATCTTTTTGATGCTTGGCCGCTGCAGCAAGTCTCTCATCTGTCCGGAAAGATAATTCCTATCCAAAGATACAAGGTTTGCCTGTGCCGCACCTGACCGCATGTATTCCCAGTAAGTATCGCCCTTATGCAGGTATAGTGCTAACCCTTTAAGAGTATCCGCTACGGGGATAAAGCCGTGCTTGGAATAAACGGCGGCGGATATCATATCACGGGCAGGATTGCGAAGCATAAACTCGGGAGAAAGCACCGCCCCGGCACGAAGCCATTTAGCGGGAACAGAAAGAATTTTCACCACCATATTCGCACCTTCCGGATTCAGCATTTTAAATGCCTGATACAACTCCGGCGTTGTGTTGTAAACGACTTTCTTTCCGTTTTCCCAAACGCTGAAACTATGATCCGTTACCTTGGCTGCGCCGTCTACCTTTTCGACCAGCGACCCCATGCCGTCAATTTTCGACAACCTTACGATGGACTGGCCGACTTTGTTTCTCTCTACGGCGTTTATTATGGCATATGTACTGCGGGCTATACTTTCAATTGGATCTATGACATCAAGTGTGCTGCCTTTCATTTTCTTGGTGACACCACCCACATTGACGAAACCTTTTCCTGTACCTTTACTAGGTGTGTCCGCCGCCTCGTAAAATTCTCGGAAGAAAGGTACATAATGAGGATATTTATTCTTCATAGCCGCAGCCGCCTCTTTGGACAGCATACCTGCATTTACCGCTTCTTCGCTGAGAAGATAGTCAGTGTACTTGTGGATCTCCGCAGCTGCCTTCTTAAAAACAGAGTTCTTTTCATAATGCTTGATAGCCTCAAGACATTCCGCTTCTGTATACCTCGTGATTAACTTCGTCTCCCCTTCCGGCAGAGATTTATTCCAGCGGTTCATATCCAATTCGCGTAATGCTGTCAGATAAGTAGAAAAGTCTTTCAGCAGCTTATCCGGAATTTTTCGGACAATGTCCTTAAACGCAATAATCCCTTTTTCGGGAACACCACGTTCTATAAGAGCCTTCGCCTTTCCCGCCCATCCGCGGGCAAGCCATGCCTGCTCATAAGGACTTTCTTCCGTGCTGAACTTTCGCCCTATACGTCTTTCTCCCTCTTTGGTCAATTCATCATAAGGATGGAGTTCATCGACAAGCTTAGTATACATATTATGGTAAAATGCTTTCCCCGCTTCTCCCAATTTCCCATCCCGCAACGCGTGCGCAAGCGATTTTCTTCCCATGCTGTCGCTGAAAGAAATACCGCCTTTTATCTGTTCCCAGACCGGCTGTGCATACCACTGATGACCGACATAAGACAGTTTATCTACTGCAGCACGCAGGTCTTTATCACCTTCCAATATTTGTTTAAATTCCTTATAAAACAGTGGGAAATCAGAGGCCGCTTTCTTTCGACTGGTAACGTAATCATGGAAAAATTCAGCAATCCCTTCCTTTCGGATGGTTTTTATACCGCCCTTATTGTAGGCATTTCCAAAACGTTTATGGATAACATTAGAAAATTCTGTATCAAAACCAGGACGGTTGCTGAATTCAAACCTTGCATCCACATAGTGTCCAAGTTCATGCATAACAGTTCGGGGATCCCCGAATGTTCTTGTTCGTATAATATCCGTTTTAGGGTTATACCAGCCGTTGGTGCCTTTCTTACCGACACGCCCCTTCTTGATCGTAGCCCCGAAAATGCTATTTACATCATCAAGAATCTGCTTGCGTGAAATCGTTTCTCCCTGCCATGTGGTCAAGTCATTACCAGCCGCCTCCTCAAGCGGTCTTGCCATAAATGACCGTTCATCACCCGGCAATTTTACTTTTCCTGTTTCTTCTGCTACAATAAAGTTGCCAGATGGGTGGAGCTGGGTATCCGGCGTTGAACCCCTATCACTGGAGGGTTGCAGAGGATACCCTGACTGACGACCTCGAATATTTTCGCCGACGTAAATTAATTCGTCGGCGTTTTTTATATCTCTTGAAAGCTGATTAATAGCATTGTTTCGATGTCTGGGCTTATCCATAGCCGTACTTGAAGAGATGATTTTCCCTTTATCGGTTTTGTCCATACTGACCGCTATTTGATGTAATAAATTATCTTTTCCGCGCCATAGATTCACATAGAGTTTTCTTCCGTTCTTTTGCTTAAGAATAAAATCCGGATTTTGAACAGTATCTTTTATCAACCCAGTTGCAAATGCACGGCTATCAGAAATAGACATATTTTCGCCATGTCCGGAAGTGAAAGCTTTAACTGCGTCATCTACTGCATTTTTGTTTTCTTTGTCAAAAATAACTCTTACTTTTTCTCCCATCGGATCGTCTATTCCGTCAGCAAGTTTAAGCGTTTCCTGACGTGCATATTCAAATTTCTGTTTTTCCGGTAAATCTTTGAATGCGCTATATTCCGTTTCGTCATATGTACGGAATGCTTCCTTAGGAATAGTTCCATTTTTGATATGATCGGATAATTCTTCCGGAGTAATATCTTTCACCGGATCCTTCATGAAATTTAAATTTGCTTCTTCCGGCGCGGCTTGTTTCACATCTTCCGCAAAATCATTGAGCCCGTTCTGCATGGGACGCTGCATCGGACGGACACTGCGGCCATCATAGACTTCTCTGGCCACCTGCTGGCGGTATGCGTCATTGGCCACTGCCGGATCCGGACGTTCATACTGTTCGCGGACAATATGTGCGGCTTCTTCCGGAGTGATATTCGGATTTTTGCGGAGTGCTTCAAAAGCCGCCCGTTCTGTAGTATTCATCTCTTCGGAAATAAAATCTACCTGTGTACGCCAATCTTTAGGATCTAATCCATTTTTCCGGGCGAATTGCTCTAAATGCGTTTTCCTGTCGCCTGTCCACTGCACCAGTCCATGAGAATTATATCCATCTTTTGAAAGTGCTTCTGTATCAAACATGGATTCCTGCGCAATATTGCCGGTAATCCCCGCCGCCTCCGAATCAGTAAATCCGTTCTGACGGAGACGGTTATAGACATCCGTCTTTATATCTCCAGTTTCACCGTATTCTGGCGGCAGGTTTGTTTCTTTAAGTGACTGCGTGCCCATCTCTGTATCACGGGCTAAATCGTCAAAACCCGTTTCTCCGCCACGTTTAAAAGAATCAAAAAAGCGACCTTTCGCATTGGCAAGGCCGCTCTTTACCGGATCAATAACATGTTCATTAAACGGTTCTGTGATATGTTCGCGGATAGGCTCGCTGATACTTTTAGGCGTTGCTTTTTTTATGCCTTTGGCCGCTCCGTGAATAATAGCCCCCGGCAAGAATACTTTATCCCACGCTTCAAGCGGATTATCAACAAGGCTCTGTACATATTCTCCCGGATTGGTGACCGCCTCTTTAATGGGATTAATGACCGGATCCAAAAGAGCCCCTTTTGCTGTGCTGATAACAGGCGTGCCGTCGTCATTTGCAATGTTCTGGCCATAAGTCTGCATCGTAGAATCGACAAGAGTCGGGACAGCTAAAGCACCGCCTGCCATGCGGACAATGCCGGGCATACCTGGTGTGATGGCAGCGTATCCGGCAGGTTTGCCTACCAGTTCATTGTAGACATTCATTTTCGCCCTGTTATAGTTTTCACCTTCAAAGCCTTGTGTCGGGTCTTCCATGTTGACGGATTCTCCGTTGTTATATGCTTCCATGGCACGTTCTCCGGCAGCCGTAATTTCATTGCCGTAATTTTCTATCGCTTTGCCGGCATTAGCCGCGTAATCGGAAAGAGTGTTCAGCACATTGGCTTTCGTTTTCTCCCATTGTGCTTTGCGTGCCGCACGCCCTTCTTCATAAGATTCATTTATGCTGTTCAGAAACCCTTTTGCTCTGTCCAGCAAAGACGAATCCTGCGGCGGCTGATTTTTGAATTCATCAAAATATCTTTCACCGCTCGTACCACCGCCGGTACGTTGAAATTCATCAAAATAACCCATATTCTACCTCTTTACGGCACCCATGACGCATAGAAACCAAGACCTTCGTTTCGTAATGCTTGCTGTACCTCTTCTTTGGACATTCTCTGTCGCATTTCCATGATCTTATTGCTAAGCCCCTGCTCATCATTGACAAGCTGTTTCTGTCCGCCCGTCACATCTCCCGGTTGTCCGGGCTGCTGTAGTCCTAAGACTTGCTGCAGCTGTGCATAATAAGGAGACTTTGCGGGGTCAAAATCATCATCATACATATGTTGTTTCTCATACATCTGCTGCAGGTGACTCAGCTGTGAAATAATCTGTGAATTATATCCGCTTGTTCCCGGTCCCTGCACTTCTCTTGCCGTGCTGGGGACAACTTGCCCGCTACGTGTATCAAACAAACCGCCACCAGTATTCACATAAAAACGCCGCGGGTCTTGAGGCGGAGCATAATTTCCCATCTGTTGGACAGCTCCCGTGTCGCCATTGATTCCTACAAGCTGGCCATTTGGCATTGTCTTATAAGAAATATTCGGTTTATCCAACGCGTTGATGTTATTCAGCATATTCATGTCAATCTGCGGCAGCCCCAGCTGCTGGGCACGGTAATTATAAGCAGCAATCCGCGGAGCCATTGCTTTAAGCTTTTTAGGATCATAACCACTAACCGTTTCATTCCCGTCTTTATCCGTGGTATAGACAAGCTGATTCAAGATATCCTGCCGTGCCGGCTCAAGCACACTATCTTGATAGGCATTAAGCTGCTTACCATATTCTTCTGCTGTATCATTTTCAAGCATTTCCTTTGCCATACGCGCCGCTTCCTGTTGTCCGTAGCCGCTTTTAATAAAGCTGACATACGCCGCTCCGGCTTTATTCCGAAGCGACTGCTTAATTTGGTTTTTGTCAGGTGCACTCGGGCGCGCTTGTGTTTGCGGCTGTACCTGCTGCGTATCCAGTTGATAATGAGGGACGGCCTGTTCTAATGCGTCCTGCCCCACTGGAGTTGAAGACTGCAAAGGCTGTGTGCCGGCAGTGTTAATCTTGAAATGGGGCATTGCTTTTTCAAGACCGTCCTGCGCAAAAAGGCCGCTGCCCATCTGGGGGGTCTGCGGCTGTGTGAGTTGGGCAAGAAGCCCGGGGGACTGTTTCTCTTGATAGCCCCCGAATACTTTTGTTGCATAGTCTTTAGCATTGCGGGTATCCTGTATCTTCTGCAGACGGTTTGCCGCCCACAGTCCCGCCAGATTTCCAATCTGATCCCATGGTGATTTATCCTGTACATAGATAACACTCATGATTATTTACCCGCTTTCTTAGTAACCGTCTTTCTTCTTGTTGCCGCTTTCTTAGCTGCCGGCTTTTTCTCTATTTCATTCTTTGTTTCTGCAGGTTGTTCTTTCTCCGAAGCAGGCTCTTCTGTCGGTTCCTTTACAGAAACAACATTAACCGATTCTGCAGGGATAATGTCTCCATCTGGTTCATTTGCTGTCTTGTCAGCTTCTGTTAAACCTTCTGCCAGAATGCCGTTTGCATAGAACATGTTATCTCCGGTTAATTCCAGTTCATAAACCTTTTCTTTTCTACCGGTAGCAATAATCACTGTAATCGGCTCAAATCCGTTTACCGTCATGATACTCTCACCTTCGGAAAGTTCGGTTAAAGGTTTCTTTCCGTCAGGCGTCATAAATACTTCTGTCTGCGTAGTTTCTACTGTGCAGGATGGCGTATGAAGCTCATAAATATCTGCCTCACCCATGTCATGAAGTTCCGTAACTTCATTCACTGTGCCAAGAGAAACAACCTGATCACCAAACGCCATCTGTTCAATGGCAACTGCACCTTCCGGCGTTGAAATTTCTGTTCCTGCTGTAAAGCATGCAAAATAACTTCCTAATCCGCTCATAAGACCTCCAAAGAATCCACCACTCCCCTGCCGGACAATTGTCTGTCCCGGTGTGGCTACACTGTACCGCTGCTGCGATAACTGAGATAATAAACCTTGCGTCGGCGCGTTCTGTCCTGTCGCCATCGCTAAATACTTCATTGGCGTATTGATAGCCGCTTCCTGTGCCGTTGCCGCCGTCTGAATCGGATCCATAGCCATCTGTTGTGACTGGTTCGCCAGCTGTGACAAAGTAGACAGCCCCTGCATTCGGTTATTGAAATTTGTATTGCCCAAATCAGCCTGCTGCCCATAGCCAGAAAGCTGGTTCCTGAACATATCACCCAATAGCCCCGCCTTACCGTTAATGCCCGCCAATTGACTATTATATGCCCGCCCTGCAAGCCCCGCAGCTGTCTGCATATCATTCCCATACTGTGCCGCCAAAGTGTTGGACGCGTTGCGTGAAATGTCATTGAATGCACTGTCCGCCTGTGAAGAATTAATAATTCCCCGGCTGGCCAGCCCAGACAATGTATTTCCGACTGTATTAGTCAAATCACTTTGCAAGGCCTTCTGCCGGTTTTCTGAATAAGAAGACGGCAGCACACCATTTAACAATCCCTGCATAGCAGTATTATTGTTCTGCATGGCCGCGTTATACTCAGACGCCAATTCTTTGTTTCCCTGCGACATCGACTGAATCGCATTCCCAAGTAAGCCCGAGAAACGATTATTAGCTGCCGCGTTGGCGCCTGTATTTGCGTTCACTTGAGGAATCAGTCCCTGCACCAACTGATTGTTAGCAGCTGTCTGGTTCTGCGCCCGGTCATACAGCGTCTGCCAGTTCGGATTCGGCGTGACCTGCTGGCTGCTTAAAGCCTGATTTGCCATGTTGAGTAAATTCTGTGCCACCGGCTGTGTGGTCTGTGCCCATTTCAGCTGCTCGCCGAGTAACCCCTTTTCCTCATCGGACATTTTGGGAACCTGTGGATCCGTAGTTGTTATCTTTGTTCCCTTTTTCCCGAAAAGCTGTAAATCAAATAAAAGCATGCAATCTCCTTTCTAATGTAAATTTTCAATTGTGCCGGTCAGCACATAGTAATGACGTCCTTCGTAATCATAATCATGTTCCGGATGGTGTACCATTTTCCACCGCCTGATATGCCCTTTCGGATTGCGTGTCGTCATTGTTACAATATCTTTTACTTCATTAAGCATCATCACCTCTCGGATATAATCGGTCATTTTATGAAATTTACCGTACGTTTCAAGAATCTGGAAATAAATTACACCTTCATATTTAATCAGCTGCCAGAAAAGAAAGCCTATGTTCGGGAAAAATTTGAAATGCGTTCCATGTTTATCATGAAAATCATCATCAAAAAAGAACCCGTCAAAGCTGATGGATTCACCTGTGATTTTTTCATAATCTTTTACCATTTCTCGCAAACTTGATAATTTCATTCCTTGCCCCTTATACACCGATAGCAAACCAGCATGCTTTCGCCGTCGGATTCCAATTACTTCCTGTTCCCAATTTGAATCGTTGTGAATTGTACTCTTTTATAACCAATGGATAGTTCCATGTATCGCCTATCCACATTGCCGATATATGAAGACACACAGAAAGAGAAACAGGGAAATTATGAAAATCGTTTACGTTTCCACCGGAAATTAATCCACCTTGAATAATCAATCCTCCGTGAAGTTTTACCCACCATGCAGATGGATTCCCCCACGATGATGATTCCATGGCCGTATTAGGCGGTGTTGACCACGTCCCGTCTGCCCTAAGATACCTGTTCTGCTGTCCTTTTTTTGGCTCCGGAACAATCCCCGCCGATCCGTTTGCATTTGCTGAGGCTCCGCTCATTATATAGTTACTGATAAATGTATTTACCCATTCCGTTGTCGGAACCGTGTTATTGTTACTGCTCGGAGAGATAGATAAAGTCGTACCTTCTCCGCCGACCAATTCACACCAAAATTTACCGTCATCTGTTTGACAAATCCTGAAATCAGACCATCCTTTGTTTATAACACGGGTTTGCAATTTTCTTATATTCCCGGCAACGTTTACCTGCATGTTAAGTCTTGCTACATCAACATTGTTTTTGTCCGTTCCGCGAATCAGTACACTTTCACGTGTACTTGCCCCCGATTCATTTATATCTATGTTTTGCGCGGTTTTAATGAGATCAGCCATTGTATTGACATTACCTGTCAAAGTACCGCCTGAAGAAGGGAGACAATCAGAACCAATCGTAACTTTATTATTTTCAAGCGAAAGCGAAATGTTATCTCCTGCAACAAGCTCGAGAATGGCTTGTTTTACAGCTGCCAAAAACGTTTTATTGCCTATTTTTACTTCAGCAAACGCATTCTGATTAACTTCCGCACCTTCTGCAATACCGGATAACTTCTCTTTTTCAGATTCCGTCATCTCTACCGCCGCAGCATTGCTCATATACTCAATTTTGGTTACACCAGTACTATTTGTTGTGACTGCCGCAATAAAAACACGTACAACAGCTTTCCATCCTGTACCGTTGTACATGTACATTTTTTGTTCCAGTGTGTTAAAAATATGAGAATCCACAGGGATACCAGACGATAATGCATCCGCGAACACAGGTTTAATTGTGACACTGTCATATGACAATGTTCCGGAAACACTTCTTTCTACAAAAAGATAACTTGTAGCGTTGCCGGGTAGCGTCCATGCATTGATTTTTTTGTTTATTGTTTCTACATAATCTTTTGCCCCATTTTCATCAAAACCATCTGCTAGCGCCAAAACGACAGGAACATTACTGCCGTCGATAATGATAGACAATCCTACACTGGAAAGAAAACTATATTTCCCACCGTTATTTTTTCCATACAAAATACGCTGCCGAAGACCGCTCCCGCCGCCTTTTGATTGTGCGGAAAGCGCATTCCCGATTGTCTTGATTTCTTCCCTATTCTTTAGTACAGCTTCTTTCGTGCTATCTCCCTGCGGCGTCGGGTTCAAAGGATATTTTTCCGTATAAGGCATTTAAACCTCCTCGTAAGTATAATCAAACTGCCGCAAAGCGATAGCGCCTTTGGCGACAAATATTTTTATCTGCAGATAGCGATTAGCTCCGCCGCCAATCTTATTTACCTTCGTATATTCACTGCTGTTCAATTTGCCGGTTGCGTTAATCAACTTTTCATTCGCATAGTATAACTTTGTACCAGCCGCTTTGAATGTAACAGGTTTTGCCCGTTTATCGCTGACTGTAATGCTGCCGTAACCTTCAATACGGTTACTTGATACGAAATTATAAGAAAACAGTAGTAAGAACAGTCTTTGCGCCAATCTGTTCCCTGAAACAATAGATGTCGTAATCTGTTCTCCGTCGTCAGTATCGATTCCCGAATCCAACTTTCCTATCTTGTTGCCATATGCAATGTAAATCTCTTTACCGACTGTCAGGACATCATGCAGATCATGAACGAAACTTCTTGAAGTAAAAACACCTCTTCCATCTTCATATCTCGGTAGATAGTGATAAATAAACACATCTTGATTTTTTCCCGGTTTAATCCATAGTTGTTTTTTGCCGGGGATGTGCCACATTCTGGCTTTTTCTGTCGTGATAGTTGTCAACTGTGCATTAATATTAAGACCCACTTCGGACGGCTGAATATTCGCATACGTATTTGTCGGAACAAAACTCATCAATCCCGCATCACCTAAATAATAACTTCGGTCATCAATGCTGATTGAACTGCCGCAGCACAAAGCTGTTTCGGAAAGCGGGTAGACTGCAAGTGTCTTCTCGTGTGGATTTCCAACTATCTGATAAGCTCTGCCATATTCTTTGTATACAATAATTACCTTTGATAGGAAATCAATAGATACAATACAGCCGGGATCTTTATAACCAACTTCTACATATTGCGCCGATGACGCGTCGTTCGTGTTCGTTGTCCATGATTTATAATCTCCGACAGCTGACCATGTGATACGGTGTCCATAGATTGACGCTACTATGACAGAACCAGAATGGCTGCTCACAAACTCGCAAGTCGGGCTTTCATTTACCGTAGACAGCACGCCTGCACCAGAAACAGCCTGCAGCTTACCGCCGGAAGCAATCAGAATATCACGATCAAAAGCATGATACTTCGGAGTGCTGTTCCCCGTTAGCGTTCCCAGCGGCGTAACTGTTACCCAATCTGCCGTTTTGTACAAATCACGTCCGCAGGAAAAGTAAAACTGCTTGCGGTAATTGTCATAATACAGGCTCTCGATATCCTTTTCGTGTGTATAAATGACTTCTACCCCCGGCACCGTCTGCAATGCGCCGTCCGTACTGCTGTACTCGCAATTGATTGCCTGCGTCAGACTTTGCAGGTCAATGCTCTCTGCCGGCTTACTCCAGTCCAATCCTAACCTAAAACCGTTCGTCGAAGCAAAGAAACGTTCTCCCATATCAGCGTCCTCTTGCTGCTTGGATTACCGTTGTCAAATCAGCGATAAAAACTTTATCCGCATTAGCATAATCCAGCATTAATGATTTCTTCTTGACAAGAAAAGACACCAATTGCACAAGCACGAAATGAAAAACATCACTGAATGGAATCAAATCCGTATCATCTGATACATGCGGCTTTTTCACAGCGTAGAATACATCATTGACAGTCTTTCCACCGTTCGTCTGGAAAGACCCGTTTATGATGCGTACAGGATAACCAGCCGCCGGAACAAACGCTGTAAAATCACCGGGTACCGGATTATTGTTGCTAATGTCCATACTTTTTACAACTTCCCTGTCTTTCATCGGGATAAGTGCCATCGTTAAATAATCAATAGCCGCATTAATATAGGGGATATATTCCGTACTATCGTCCAGTATTTCATTCGTATCCAGATTAATCATCGTAATCAATTCGCCTACTGTCATACGGCCAGTACCCCCTTGCTATGAAACCACCTTCATCGTCCATTTGGCGCGCTATTTCAGAGACTTCATTTTCCCAGTTCGATACAAACGATAAATCCGCTTTCAGGATGCGTGCCACCATGTAATTGACGAGCATACTTTCCATTTCTGATGGATAACCGCTGTTATTGTCCATATCTTTGTAATCTGCAGACGGGATATATATTACAGTTAATCCGCGTTGGTTTTTATCTTTCGCCGCCACCAGCTGATGGGCGGTTAACTCGTAATCAATATCATTCCCCCTTGCATCTTTCACCGAAAGAATGCGGAGTGCCATTTTTGATAATGCTACATCCGGACGTAGTTGGTGTCCGCTTTCGGTCTTGCTCACTATATCCGGAATATACCGCGCAACTAACCGATGCAGAATATGATTGCCTTCGTTATAAAACTCCAGAAATTGATATGGTGTATAGTTCACCTGCGACGTATCGCCCACCTGCATATAAGCACGGTCAATTAAATCTCTTACTATCATGGTTACTCCTTAAGAAAAGGAAAGAGGGCTTTTTACAGCCCTCACCTTATTACTCTACAGCACCGCCGGTCATAACCTGAATCACGCCGTAATCCTTGCTGTTGTAGACAGATTTTTCAATGCCGCCGAAGAACGCGATACCATTCCCCTGTACATTGCCGTAATCGTCTTCATCTTTGATAAAACGAGCTTCACGAGCCACAGCGAAGCAGGCCGCCTGCTGTCCCAAAAGCAAATTGTGAACAACATTTGCAGAAGACGCGCCAGTTTTCGTATTCTGAACACGTTCATATTCATAAAGAACGACTCCGTCATATTCGCCAAGTGACCCCGTAAAAATCGGGTTCTTGCTGCCGCGGATGGCCGCATTTTGCTGTGCCGCCTGCCATACAGGATCTGCTTTCAAATCACGTGCCGCCCATGTGCCGACAAGCATTACATACTTTTCCTGCCCGTCGATCTTAAGCGGTTTTACCATCGGCTCATGCATTTTTGCCTTGCGTTTCGCCTTTGCAATCAGTGCGCAGGTCATCTTGTCATTCGCCGTAATAGATACTTCCGTTCCCGCGGCAGACGCGAACATCCGCTCACCGGTGGTCGGATTAGCCGTCAGCGCAGAAATTAGCTTGTTATCCTTCCAGTCACTCAGCCACTGCGTCAAAGTGCTCTTGATCATCGGCAGGTTCGCATACGGGGACTTCTGGTCATCTGCCTCAAAACGTTTTACTGCATTTCTCTGTAGCGTCGCTTCTACGCCGAAATCATACATTTTGAGTTCTTCTTCGTTGCCTTTGAGTGTATTGTTTCCGGAAACACCCGCTCCGTTCAGATTCATCACAAGCCCGAAGAACACCTTGTCCCCTTTCGCCTGTTTCAAATCCTTATTTGTGTGCACTACATTATCCCCGGAAGTGGATGTAAATTTGTCGAAATAAGAGGCCTTTAGACCTTCTCTCCATACTTTTTTCGTCCAGAGTTTCGGAACCAACTTTTCAGGAATTTTAAATTCGTTTGCCATACATTATTCTCCTTTTCGTAAAAAATTAATCAACCACAGAGGTCATCAATCTGCTTTCTGATTTCCGCCGGAAGCTCGTTTTCACGACCTTCTTCTACATACTTGAGGATTTCTTCCTCAGACAGTTTTGCACCGGTCGGAGCGCCGCCGTTTAATGCGCTTGCTTTTGGCAGTGTTTTAGCCGTTTCGAGCGGATTTTGTGCAGGTGCAGTCATCGCCGATTTTACCTTTTCAACGAAATCACGAATGGTTTTGAAATCTTCACTCGTACCCATTCCCTGATTAAGTCGCATAAATGCTGCATCAATCGGGGCGGCATCTTTTCGCGTCATGCCGTCCAGCATTTCAGTGCCTTTCTGCCACAGCTCGCCGATATTCGGAATAGCCTTAAGCTCGCCAACAAACGCTACATTTTTCTGATAGGTTTCCTGCCACTCTTCCTGCTGGCGCGTCATCTGATATTCAATCCGTGCCTGTTCATGAAGCAGTTCTTGATACTTTTGTGCATCCGTGAACATCAAATCAGACGCGTCATCAATCTTGAGCCGACGTGCGGCTTCCTGCTGCGCATAACTGCGAATTTGATTCAAATCTTCCGGAGATAATACCGGTTTCTGTGACATGCTCATCTGTGAACGCAAAGTATTAGCCGCTTCTTCGGCCGCTTTCCTGCGAGCCCGTTCTTCTGCCAGCGCTTTCTTTAAATCACCACCTGCCGGATTGTCTTCCGGTTCTTTTGGTTCGATTTCCATTTTAGGTTCCGATTCAGGATCAGGGTCAGTTTTCGGCTGTCCGTCTGCCGGATTGTCTTCCGGTTCTTTTGCCGGTGCTTTACCCGCCGGAGTTGCCGGTTCCTGATTATCAAGACCTGCTTCTTTCAAATCTTCTGCATCAAACCCTAAATCTTCCGCGTTCAGCATTGTTTCGTTTTCCATGATTATCTCCTTCTGCCGGTTTAACGACATCGGCGGTCGAATAATTTTTGTTGTAGTTTACCGTCTCTTTTCGGACGAAAGAAAAAAGCCTTTTAACGTCGTTGCTTAGGACGATATATTAAAGCGGTAATGCTTTAATAACGTTGTTGTAACACTTGCGGTATCGGCTGCGGTTGTACCGGCGGAGCGGTTGCCCGCCCTTTTAATGCCAATCTTTCCTGCATAATCTGCTCGGGAGAAATATTTACGCCGATAGACGCAAGCGCCGTTGACAGTGCTTCCGCCGGTAAATCCTCAATGCTTGCGCTGACTTTAAAGTCCGGCATTTTCGGCTGCTCGGCAGCCTGCTGCATCCGCTTCTTGACGGTTTCCTTTTCCGGGAAATCCATGAAGTCAAGAATAATGTCCATCGGTATGTCAACACCCGCTTTCTTCGCTTCAAGCAGCTGATACAAATTCGCCCGCCGTGCGGTAGCGCTTGCCTGCGATGTTGTGATCACAATGTCGAAATCAAAAGCGGATAAATCATACAGTACCTTCGTGACCGGATCTCCGTTTTCATCTGTTACCGGCATACCGTTCTGATCTATTGTCTGCTGTTCTTGCATAGCCTGTCCCAGTCCCGGCTGTATTTGCACAAATTCTTTTTTGCCATCTTCGCCTAATATCCGCATAGCTTTATCTTTGTTGTAAAACTGCGGAATCAATCCCGGTGCATTTGTATCTCCCCACAGGAGTTTTACAATCTGCAGTTCCGCCTCTTTTGCTTTGTCGAATATTTCCGCCGTCTGCACCGTGGTAACTGATTGTCTTAAATCAATAGCCTTCCCGCTCATCGCTCCGATACTGCCTGACAGGCTCTCCGGAGTAATGCCTGAAATCGTGTAGAAATCACTGCTTGACCGGTTTTCCAGTTCTATATTGCTGACCGACTGCGTTGATGGAAGCCCGTCGGTAAATGTCACACCCGGCTTTAAGAAAATATTCGCGCCCGGCGTTGTAGACAAATTTCGAATTTCCCGTTTTTCTTTTTCGTCAAACTGCGGTCCAGTCCAGAACCGGACGCCAAGCGACTGCTGATTAACAATGTGCATGCGCTGACTGCGGTTCTTGTTGAGTTCGCGCTGTGCGTCTTTTAGATCCCGCACAATGCCCGCCGGTTCCAATCCGTCATCTAAGTCCTCGCCGTAACCGGATAAGTAGCAATACTGCCGCACAAGTGGGAATTGATTGTGTTTATAAGGACTTTCTCCCTCTTCGAGTAATACATCTCCGCAGAACGTTGCATATCTGATTTTCGTAACCGGGATTTCTTCCGGTTCCGCTCCAGACATTAAAAAAGCCGAATATAAATCCGGTTGCGATTCATCAATGATCATTCCGTCTGCAGAAAAAATTTTCTTCCGCGTGTACTCTTTATACCAATATTGAACGACCCTTAATTTCTTTAAATCTCGTGAATACCAGAGCGGCTCTGTATTAACCGTTTCCAATTCGCTGTCGTCGTACTTGTGCGCAAGCATTGTGATTTCATCCGCTTTGTCCGAATAGATCTGTTTGAGTTTCTCCGGGCTCTCCCAGCTGTACCGCCCGCAATAAAAAGCATCGGACAAATCATCTTCTTTGCATTCTGGATCAACAAATACGTCGAACGGACTTACATTTTTGATCTGTATACGTCCATCCATACGGGCATAGTCAAACTCATAACTGACCCAGTAATTTCCGACACCGCATATCACCGCATCTTTGAACGCTTTTTTCTTAACGCTCTGGTAATTTGTCTTGTCGAAAGTATATTTCGTAATCCCTTTCGCCACCCGCGCTACCCGGTCATCTTCTTCTGACCGTGGGAGGAAATCGGGTTCTGTTTCATTCTGCGCTGCATAGCCTGACAGCAGATTAATAATCGGGCGTATACGATTAATTGTAATAACCGGACGCGATTTCTGTTTCATTACTTTCAAATCCGCGTCCGTCCACTGCTTACCGCGCATGAAATCATAATCTTCTTTTGCGTTTTTACGCCATTCGCTTGACAGCTGCAACGCTTTTTTTACGTTGTTTCTTGCTTCTGACAAATCAAAACTCATTCGACAAGTTCTCCTCCATACATCATTTCATACATCTGTTCAAGCTGCCACTGTGGCATCTGCGCTGCGAACGCCGCCAGTTCTTCATCAGATTTTTTTGCCGGAATTAAAATCCCGTTCTCTATATGTTCACCGTACTCTGATTTGAGCACTCTATAAGCATAATCTCTTAATGCCCTGTCACTCATTACACGCCCCATGCCGTCGGTTCATCTCCTTCCTCATCTTCATATCTGTATCCATCATTGAATGGCTTTTCTACTTTTACCGGCCGAATCGGACGACTCATCAAGAAATATCTAACGCTGTCGTAACTATGGTCTTCTTGCTGTGTATCTACATCTTCAACCTTGTGTTTATCGTATGTCAGCGCCGGAAGCGTCCGTATCAAGTGATAGCATGTCTTAAATATCTTTAATTTTCTTTCTTTTAATCGTAAGTGTACCTGCATTTTTCCGGCCAACCTGTCATTATCCGCCGGATACCACGGTACGCCTTCCGCTGCGAACACTTCTGCAATCGACGGCCCGTCATGCCCGGTTTTCTGCCAAATCGCCGGGTCCGCAATGCCAAATTCACTGCCCAAATGCTTAATTTTCTGCGCTACTTCCCGCGCCGTCTCTTGTGTGCCTGTATTCACCGTTCCCGGCTTGCAGCCATACCATTCGTTGATTACATAAACAACACCGTCATAATCAACTGCATATTCGTATACCGCATACGGTTTACTGTATCCCCAATCCATAGACCGTCCGCGCTGCCAGCTTTTCGGAATTTCAAACGGTTCAACAATGTGTATGTCCGTCCGGAACTCTTCAAAGACCTGTCCTTCAAATATATTCCAGTCGCCCTCGCGGTACGCTTTTCGGAGTTTATCCGGCAGCGTATCAAGCGCGTCACTGTATCCCGCTGGTAAGTAAGGATTATCATCTATCCGCGCCTGTACAAACGCAATTTTATTTGAAAAATCCCGCATTTCCGGCGGAATATTTCTATCGATAAACAGATTCTTAACCCACATGTGACCTTTACCGCCGGGGTTCGTTCCAGCAATCAGCTTAGGATCCTCGACGCTAACCCAACGCAGACGCATACGGAGAAAATCAAAAACAGTCTGCTCATTAAGTGTCAACTCGTCAATCGCAATCGCCGCAAACTCTGATGACAAATACTTTGACGGATTGTCTAAGTTTCGGAAACAGATAACCCCACCGCCGAGCCTGTCCGTAAGTGTAAATTCATGCGTCGCTTCTTTGTAGCTGCCAAGCCATTCCGGAAACTCCATTTTTATTTTTGACAGTTGCCTGTCCCGTAAAGACGGATAATCCTCACAAAACAGCCCAACGCGGATACCTTTTAATTTCAAATGCTTGTACCAGCTGATGAGCAAATACACCAGTTCCCACCGCAATATATACGATTTCCCGCCGCCTGCCGCGCCACCGTAAAGAATATACGTATTATCTTTGACCGTCCGCATAAATTCACGCTGTTTCGACGTCGGATGAATAATGTCATTGACAAGATTAATCGTCTGCAATGTCATCATCTACCACCAGATTAATTCCGATATTTCCGGATAATTCTTTTTCTTGCTTATCTCTCCATTCCGGTTTCCGGTTCGTCAGCCAGAATACAATAGCTTTTACGTCCGGCGGTACATGCCGAGTTACTCGCTTAGTTACTTTCATTACAGCTTTATTTTTTGCATTTTTATCCGCAATCAGCTCCGATGTAGTCTCTATATAGTCATAGCCTTTAGCGCGTTTCAGCAATGCGTTCTCAACTTCAATGTCGACAACTTCCTTTCCGCGCGATAAAGCCTCGGAAAATTCGGGAAACTTCTTAATCCATGTATATAACGTATCTTGATTAATGCCAATATTATGCGCAATCTGTTCATTACTTAAACCGTCTCGCGCCCATGCCTGCAAGCGCAAAAGATTATCCGGAAGAAGCCACTTTGCATACTTGCCTTTTGCGCCCACATTAATCACCACCTTAAAGCAACATAACAAACGAAAAGCACACGTCGGGGAGAATTGACGCGTGCTTTTCTAAAATCAAAGAGGAAGTATCATTCTACTTTCACACTAACATAATACCACATTTAAATGTCAGATTTTGTCAGGTTTTGCTTTCTTTGAGATTTCTCGAAAAGCTTTATTTTTCAAATCATAACAATATGTTCTTGCATAATGATGTTCTTGTGCGATTTTTTCCCACAAAATATTCATAAAATATCTATCAATCATGATAGACTTCTGCTCTGGATCTGACAGTAACGCAAGCAGCCGGAACCCTCTTGTGATCATGTCACCGTATCGATTTAGCTCTTTTATCCGCAGTTCTTCTGATTTTGCCATCTTCTCTTTGAAAGCAATCACGATGTCTGACAAATCGGATGGAGAGCCGCCATCCACAGGCTCTTTATCGTATCTACATCCTCTGAGTGAGATCATATCCATCTCGCACTGCTGGCGGTATTGATTCAAAGAGTCAATATGCTTTCTGCAGCGTCGAATCTCTTCAAAAAACGTTTCGATATCATTACGTACCCGTTTTGATTCAAAATGCAATTTAACTGCCGTTTTTTCATATGTCGGATCCGGGTTATGAAAAATGCCTGGTCGCATTCCGTTATTCATCATCTTCTCCCTTCAGTATTTTTAAAATTTCTTCTTTGTGTGCTTTCGCCGATTCTTTTGTTCTAAAGCAGTTGCCTATTGCTCTATTAAGAGTATTAAATGTTATCAGACTACTAAATTGTGTAAAGCATAAATTTCCATATGCGTCTATAAACCAATACCCCTCATTTTTTTTCGGCTTGAACGGAATTACTTTAAATTCATAAACATCGAAATATTTTACAAAAACCGCCCATTTTGAATCATCACGCCATTCTTTACTAAATTTTGTAAGCAGTTCTCCGTTACAAAACTTATTGACCTCGCATTCTCCATTTGCAAGTCGAGCTTCAAACTCTTCATTTTCTGCAACGCCAATTCTTTTCATCAGCAATTCCATTACTTCTTCTTTTAGTGTTTTCATATTTTCTCTCTTTTCTTTAACACAGAATTTTTTACAAACACAGTCCATCTTGTTTTCGATCTTTTATCCCCAAAAATCGGCTTATACGGCGATAATTTGACCACCTCCGCAAATGGTATCTGTTCACTATTCCATTTAAAGACAAGCACTCCGTCATTTCTCAGAACACGGAAACATTCTTTAAAAGCTCGTTCTATCCACGGAAGCCATTCGGACGGCAACCTTCCGTACTTTAGAATGATCCACCCCGTATCTCCGCCATTTTTCAAGTGCGGCGGGTCAAATACTACCATGTCATAATTTTTATCGGGTATATCCATCTGAGTAATATCCCCGATAAAATCAGGCTCTACACTGAATATCCGTCCGTCGCATAACTCCGTTTGCAGCTCCCGATTGTCCTGAAAATCCACAAAATCCAAATCCTTTTCATACCAAAATATTTTTCCGCCACAGCATGCGTCAAGAATTTTCATGCTTCATTCACCTCAATCTCAATCCTCGGATTATCCCGATCGGTAAAAACTTCCTGCGTCAAGTGCACATACTTCCGGCTGTCATTCAGGATAAACTCCATGTCCTGCAGCGCATCAAGTATAAACTTTGCCGCACTCATCACGTTATCCTCATCCCGGCGCATGTCTTTTTCGTAATATTCGATACGGATATTCACTTTTTCGGTAAACTTTCGCCCTTTTACCTGCGGCCGCAATATCAGAATAATTTGTCTCTGCGTTTTCTTCTTCACACCCGCTCCGGCGTACTTGTTCAGCCGGTTGGCAGCAATCAAGTCATTCATGCAGGGAAGGCGCCCAGGTATTATGAGCTTCATACTCCACCGCCTAATCGAATCAAAACGTATGTCAGCGCTACTAATATTCCGATAAGAACGCACTGTATAAGCATCAGATATAGTTCAAACTGTCCGAAAAGATAATATTTATCCCCTCTGTCACTGTAAAGTTTCACTTCATGCTCCTCTCTCGATAACCGGAACAATATCCTCTTTCTTCAGCGTGTCATACAAGAATAGACGGCCCTTTTGCGTCCATTTTGTATTCATCTTCACGGCTTCCCGTCCGTCAGCATGCGTAATACTCACCGTCTCGCTGTGAGTATAGCCTCTTGCTTGGTGTCTACTGTATAGCAGCCACTGTCCGGACTGATTATAAATAATACCGAGGCTATGAAGAATTTTGTTCATCGCCTGACCGCTCATGCCATAGTCCTTAGCAATTTGCGTAATCGTGACAAGCGATCTGTTCTTCAAAATAAGATCCTTGTAGTCCGCCTTCGGCTTTAGCTCACCGATGAGCTGTTTCTGTCGAGCGTTCTGCACAGCAAGACTTTTATTTTCGTCTTGAACCTTTTTATACTCCGTGAGAATCTCGATAAAAGCCGTTGGATTATTCAGAATATTTTGTACAGCCCCATCCGTCATATACATTCCCGTTTTGCGGATCGCCGGAATAACTTCGTCGGCAAGTTTCGCTTGGAACCTCTTTGCCGTTCCGTTGCTCGCTCTAAATCCGAGCCTATACACCATATTTTCCGGGATGTAATCATCCCTGCCGATTTCTTTGGAAAGACCAAACTCGGATAAGTAGCGATTGACCCTCGCCCACCGAATTACCGCGTTGCCACTTTTGGCAACGGTCGTAAATCCGAAGCCTCGTGCTACATCCTCTGCGTTGAGATATGCCGTCCCGGTGACCGGGTCTAAATATCCTTTTACGTTTTCGATGGTGATCAAGTTATTCATTTTCTTCCCCACCCGTCTTTATAAATACGCTCTTTTATCTCATTTAGTTCTTCGCTATCATAAAATATTCCTTGCGCAATCCTGTCTCCTTTTCTGATTCTATAAGGCACTTCTAATATATTTCTGATTGTCACAACGATATGCTCTTCATTATCAGCAACTCCTACACAATCTGTTAATATAAGTCCATGATCGAAAGCAAGGATTGAGTTTATATAAATGCCCAGCCGTTTATCTCCACTTATATTGACTTTTAGTCCCGTCTCGATTTCCTTCGTTTCTCCCGGCTCGATTACAACATCAACAGCGCTTTCAATGTTATATCCTGCCGGTGATCTTTTATTTTTTTGCGGCAAGTTTACAAATTCATATCCTTTTGCCTTTTCAAATCCCTGTTTCATTTTTCTCGCCTCTCCCTGTAAATCCGCTCTTCCTCGCTGCGCAGCTTTCTTGCCGCTTCGTCAAGCTTGATGGCTGCGTACATGATCAGGACAATAAACAATACGACACTTGCTGCATCCAACGCTGTATCCATTTCTCTTCCTCCTTAAAACGGTAAATAATCATAAGGTTTCCGCAAATCTTGCAATCGTTCATGTTTATCATGTCATTCTCCTTTGCTTTTCTTCGAATCAAGCGCTCTAATGACCTCAACTAATGCCATCCAAACCCTATCGTTAAATATTTTTTCTTCTTCAGCTGTTTTTCCGGTCGGAATCCAGTATGTACTATCAGATAGACCGCTTAGAAATTCTTTTAATACTTCAATCGCTACTTCTAACGTCATGATCCATTCCTCCTTTTTAGATATAAACGTCTATTCTCCCTGATTCATAAGCGCTCTCTATTTCAGCAAAAGCAATTCTTGCGTTTTCTTCTGTTTCGTATTCCAGCTCAAGCTGTTTGTACGTCCCTGGCATGTAGATGATAAGATTTTTTTCTTTTTGTTCAACGTACGACGGATTCATTGCTATGATTCCTTTTTCCTCCGATACGACCATAAATCGATTATTTCCCATTTTATTGCTCCTTTCTCAAACCTCATTTTTCCGCAGGCTTTCTCCTGCTTCTATAAGTAACCTGTTCGCATGTTTCAACCTGTCAAAAATCCGTGACATATACCTCTGATTCATCTCTTCCGGCGTCTTATTCGTCGTAATAATTACCGGCAGAAGTTCATTGTACCGTTTAGATATAATTGCATCGACCGCGTTCAATACCCAGTCATTCTGATACTCCGCTCCCATGTCATCAAGAATCAGTAAGTCCGTTTCTTTTGTGCGCGTCCGGACTTCTTGCGAAAGATTATTCTGCAGAAGACTGTCCATTAGCTCCGGCATCGTGATGAAATACGCCCGGTTATAATCTTTCATAATCTCCTGCGCTATGGCCACCGCCATTGTGGTCTTCATGCGTCCTACCGGTCCGGCAAAGATAAGCCCTTGTCCTTTGGCCTTATGTGCCTTGAAATTCTTAGCATAATCTTTCGCGATCGCATAATGGCTTCTCAGCAGTTTGGAATCCGGCAAGCCTTTTCTTTCAATGGTCTGAAACGTGCATGCATGGTACCGCCTGCCTATCCCGGCTTTATACAGCCTATTCGTCCATTTTTTTCTTTCTTCTGCCGCCTCTTCCGCTTCCGTCTTTTCGTTTTGCTCATTTAAGCGGCCATTGTTTTTGATAAATGTCTCCATTTTTTTCTGGAGAGCATCCATATCCTGTCCGATCCGTTCCATTGTCACCACCCATCTTTAATATCTTTCCACTCTTCCGGAGAAGCAATATGTCCGTAGCTTCCTCCCGCTTTTTTCTGCTTTGGTCTTTTGAGCGGCCAGAATCCGAGCCATTGTTTCTCTATCGACTGCTCTACAATAAGGATCGCATCCTCTATGTTCCCGCCGGACAATTTCTTGAGTTGTGTAAGGTTCTTCTTCAGAGCCGTCGGCGATACAAGAGCTTTCCGCTTTTCTCTCATGTCTATCCACTTTTTGATTGATTTCTCCATTTCAGGAGTAGAAGAAGAGAATGTTTTGATGATTTCAGTTTTTGGAGAAGGCGCCTCTACCTCTTCCTCTACCTCTTCCTCTACCTCTACCTCTTCCTCTACCTTGTCGGATTTATTCCAGTGGTTATTCGATTTTCCACTGAGGAAATCGGTATTTATTCCAGGGGAAATATTTTTGCATAGAAATTTCCCTATGACCTTCACCGATTTTCTTTTCAAGCGGGTTACTGCATCAAAGTAACGCTGCTGAATACCGTGTGAAGTGAGGATCCCATAGGTATGAAACATGTGGCTATCAAAAAACTCAACTAAAACCGCTTTTTGGACGGTATCCTCTACTGCACCCTCGCTCACGCCGAATTGCTCAGCTATGAGGAATGTCAGATCGTTATCGTACCCCACATAATATCCCTCTTCTCGAAAAATATTGCAGAGTAACGCGATCAGTATTGGTATTGATTGATTGCCACAGTCCTTTCTGATTTTCCGGACCTTTACGCTTTCGAAGAAATCAACATCAAGTGTGAGATAATCCAACCCCTGTTTAAGTTGGCGCCCCACGTTATCACCCCTTTCATGTACCCGGCATTATTCCAGCGGATACAACAGCCCGTCTCTGTATTCGTAAATACGGATTCCTTTTGCTTTTGCATAACCGTATTCGGACATGCAGCCGCGGCTATGCCGCCAGTACCCGGACAGAATCAGGAGAGTGCAGTTGTTGAGAAGTCTAAAATCGTACCGGAGAATATCCGTTTCTTCCAAATCTTTCCCTTCCAAGAATGAATAAGCATGGAGCGGGGAAAGAACCGTCAGGTTGGGATATTTGCTCATTATTTTATAAGCAATATCTCCCGTTTCTTCCGCATTGGATTCCTTAATCTCTCCTGTAAATACTTTCAAATTTTCAACAATTGGAGAGTAGGGATGAGCCAAATAGGCCATCCCACATTCCAGCGTCGGAAGAGAATTTCTTGTTTCTTCCATTAATTGATACCCCCTTTACCTATCCCACGGGGCGGGAATTGTCCCCTCTGTCTGCATGCCCGGAAGCGCTTGTGGGGAGGGAGTGGATCCCATAGGTGTACCGTAAGCAGGAGCTACCTGCGTCTGCGGTGTACCAAATCGCGCAAAAGAGCCGCTGTTCTCCCCCTGTTGCTCCTGATCTGCCCTTGTTTCTACAAATTCGATTCCCGCCAAAACTGCCTGCAGGCTGGCACGCGGTTGCCCAGACTGGTCCGCATACGCCCGGGTCTCAAGATTTCGGACATGGCAGACAATACGGTTACCTTTATGAAAATACTGTCGAATGACATCGCCCTGTTTCCCAAAAACAGAGATGTTGATAAATTGGGCAATACGGTTCCCTTCCTGATCTTTGCGGCCTGTTTCTACCGCCATGGAGAACCGTACATACAATTCTCCTCCGTTGGATGGCTGTATTTGTTCCGGATCCCGGGCAAGTCTGCCGTAAAGTGTTGCTGTAATCATAATTTTTCTCCTTTCTTAAAACGGGATTTCATCTTTTCCTAAAAGCGGTTCACCTGGGAGAGGTTCGGCAATTTTTGTCTGTCCCTGATCAATCAAGTATTTTGTAATCTCTCTGTCCATGGCAAGCCAGTCAGCGTCTGTTGCGTCATTGACTGTCGCCGCAGCCCCGCGCTGTCCCTGCATCCTGGCAGTCATGTAAGTATCCAGCGGCTGTGTTTTGTCCCAGCCGATCTGTGCCCAAATTCTCTCCAAACGCTGGCGGTGTGTTTTGTCTTGCGGTTTGCCGGCGGCAGGGCTTACAGGCATTTGATTAACTACCGGCGTTGCGGCCTGACGGATAACAGGCGTGGGTTTTTCAACCGGAGCACCTGCATTAAGCCACTGCAGGAGTGCCTTGCCGCAATCAGCCGTAGGCGTAAAATACTGCCCATCGAACAGCTTTGTCCTGTCTTTGCTGACCGTCGCCGTGTGATTCTGCGACAAATCAAATACAGTGGTGAACTCATACTCGATTCCGTCACGCTGGATTGGCGCCATACCGACCTTTTCGATTTTCTTTCGTCCGTTCACTTCTGTCTGCACATACTCTGTCTTGCTCCGCATCGTGACAATGACATGGAGCGGTGTATGCAGCATGGTTTCTACCAACTGATTGTGAAGCGGCGTAATTTCACGCCATGCCGCCCAGCTGTTTCCTCTGTACTTGCTGTCTGCCGCTTTCCCCTGCTGGTCAAGCAGGCCCCCTTCTCCACTCCATGCGTGTGACAGGCTGTCAATAATAATTAATTCGAATCCTGCCGCTTCTGCCGCGTGGATTGATTCAATATATTTCTGAGGGCTATACGGCGGATTAATCGTCACCGTGGAATATCCGCCTAAATCTGCATACAAATCTGCAGATCCTGATTCTGTGTCAATAACAGCCACCTTTTCCAAAGGAACAATACCTGATGCAATCAGAAGTGCCGAATATGTTTTCCCCGCCCCTGACGGACCCGCAATAGCCAGCCTGAGCTTAGCTTTGGATCGATGTGCTTTTTTAAATTCAATTGCCATGGTTATATCTCCTTTATATCGGAATTCCATCGAATCTGCGGCGGAAGACTGCTTAATACGTTTTCTACTGCCTGATAGTCAAATGAACTGTTAAGTGCAATTGTGACCGTTATTACCTTAGGCCATGACACGCCGGGTTCAACCTGCGGTATCGGTACCACAGGAGGCTTGGCCGCCGGCGGTGGAGCTGAAACAGCGGGCGAGGATACCTGCCTTGCATTCTCATCCATCTCATGGCGGCGCAGCGCTTCCTCATTGATTGTGTTTTTAATGATTTCGGCTGATGTGTCCAGCAGCTCGTCTGTCAGGAAATCTTCCGTAATGGGCGTCGCCAAAGCATAGGCTCTATTGGCTTTCTCTATCTGTAGAAGTGCCAGCTCACGGCGGGAATTGCGGAGTTCTTTGAGATCATCATGCTGTTTCTGCATGGCTGTTTGTTCGGATACTAAGCGCGCGATATCTTCATAGGTGTCCTTCAACTTTGCCGTCTTATTCATCCATTTGGACAGAATATCACAAGAGCGGAACTCTTCACGGATTCCTGCATCAAGTGCCATTTCTTCATACTTGTGCAAGATAACTTTTGTTACGCCTTCCTGCCGCCTCGCTTCGTAAGCGTCCAACTGCTCCCGGAGCGGTCGTTCCGCTTCGTTTACAATTTTTAAAAGTTCTTTACAGGCCTCTGCAAACTGATCAACAGGTTTGCGGAGCTTCCGTTTCCCGTTGACTTCAAATTTCTGAATGCTTGTTCGGAGAGATACCACTTCCCGTAGTGTTTTCTCCATATCCTTTTGGTTCTGGTCAGTGACGACCAGTCCCTTGTACTTTTCCGTGATCGTCTGCAGGTTCTTTTTTACATCCTCGAAATTTGTCGTTACATTGATATCCGCAGAAAGAATTTGCGGCTCGACAATCTGGAGTTCTGTTACTTCTGCTTCAGCATCTATCGTTTTTACTTCTTTTTCGTCCATTGTTATATCTCCTTTTTCAGTTTTGCATAATGTACCCACCGCAGGATTGGTTTTCCGCCGGGAGTATACCCCGTTCTCATTAAAGCCGTTTCTCCGACTTTATCGGCCAATATTCCATTGATTGGTGGAGCCTCACGCCCTCTCGGCTCTCTGATTTTCGTTCCTATTTTCAAGGCATCAAAGACTTCACGTTTCATCTGCATTCCCCAGTAAATCGTCAATAAGGATATAAACCGCATAGACGTTTCCTGCTAATAGTCCTAAGTTAGTAGGTTTTCCATTAGACACGAGAAGATGCTTTTTTTGTTTTAACAGCCATTTTTCAATCTTTATATTCATCGGTTCCAAGATCTCACATAATTCTTTTGTTGCCGTCTGTAAATCTTTGTCCATTTGTTTCTTCCTCCTGTTTTTGTTACAATAGAGGCGGAAAGTCTTAGCGATTCTTTTCCGCCTGCCGATTGATGCTGCGAACATCAGTCGGCTTTTTTATTGCCAGCCATATAACGGCCTCTCGTCGAGTTCCAAAGCGTTTTATCAAGCAATGTCCAGTTGTGTTATCTACTGCCATATATAACGGATATAGTTTTGCAAAAATACGGCACTTGTTTTTCCTTGCGCCCGGAGCGTTATCGCACCAATTTCTTATAAATTCACGTAGTTCTTTACCTGTAACTTCTTGTGGTTCTTCTGCATTCACTGATTTCTCGCCTCCGCAATATCCAACTTGTTAATAAAAAGAATTATTTCCCAGAAAATTTCTAAACGTACACTCGCTTTAGCTGCGTTTATCATGTCGCCTTTTTTACCCAACTCCGCATAAATATTCGACTCTTCCTTATACCTGCGGATTAAATATTTGACTACCTGTCCAAACTTTTCTGTGTTATCCATTTCTAACTCCTCTACTTTTAAAAACCTTGACTATCTAAATCTGACTTTATTTCGCGGATAATGCATTCGATTTCGTGTCCCCACAAATACCGGTATGTTTCTTTACATATTTCTAATATCTTCAGCACTATGTTCCAATCTTCTTTAGCCAGTGTTACGGTAAATTGTCTGTCATCCATTCCGCGCCTCCTTCACTCTTACTACAATCAATATCCCCGGCTGCATCTACCGCGGCACCTGCTACCAGTGCGGCTGACATTAGCGCCGCGGTGAAAATTAGTGGCTTTTTCATAATCCCTCCTGCACTGCTGCCGTATTAGCAGCTATACAAATCTGGCGAATAACGCCTCGCAGTCGCGCATTCTCCTGTTTTTCAAGAGACAATTCATTCTTAAGTCTTCGTAATGCGGAAGGGCGGAAATCGTCCGGCTTCTCTCCAACCATTGCCAGTACATCACGCTTCAAAAACCGGATGGCCGATAAATTTTTTACCGCCGGGAGGATGCCGTCATTTTTCATGCGGTAGACGACATCCGTTGATACGCCGAGAATTTCAGCGGTTTCAGCGACAGTATACGTTCTTCGTTCCATTTTCGCTCCTTTCTATAAATTCTGTGGTAGGTTGTTGTGAATCACTTTCTGCTCACTCTGTTATAATGTTGGCAGAAAGGAGGTGAACTACAATGATATACATTATTTCCTATGATTTGAATAAATCCGGACAAGATTATAACCGCCTGTATAATGCGATTAAAAGCTGTAGTACATCATGGTGTCATTACCTTGATTCCACTTGGCTCATTGACAGTTCTTATTCCGCGTCTACAATACAAGAGACAATCAGGAAATGTACTGACAACAATGATCTTTTCGTAATCATGGAAGTCACACGAAATTATTCCGGATGGTTACCACAAAAAACATGGGATTGGATTCATCAGCATTTAGGCTCTTCCATCACTTAACTTGAAGCATTCGTCTGTATTTACATTAAGAGTGCAGTGACAGCTGTACTCTTTTTGTATTTCAGATGCCAGCTTCACAATTTCCCTGATGTCGTCATATGTATTGACAGACGCCTCTATGCAGACTTCCAGTTTCTTTTCCATTTTGATCACCTCCTTTCATGCGCTTATCTTGCATATCATGCAAGTTTTAGGACAAAAAAATACTTATGCTCTCTTCATTACTCAAACATAAAAAACGCTTAAGCTTCGTGGCTTCCCAGCATGAAAAAGGTCTTTTTCCGTTAATTTTATCACTAAACGAATTCACGGAAATAGATAGACAATCGGCACACTCTTTGTAATTCTTTTTATTTGCTACCACAGCTCCTTTTAATTTAAGCATTTCCACTTTGATGCACCCCCTTTCTTTTTAACTTGTACGATATACAAGTTTTTTCTATCCTAATTATACTTATTCGGAAAATATTGTCAAGCATCAGATACAAGTTTTTTGTCCAAATAAAATATATACTTGTATCTTGTACAAAATTATTGTATCATTTTAACAGAATCGAGGTGAGTTAAGTGAATGAACTGCAATACAACAAGCATGTGGGATCCCGAATAAAAGAAATGCGGAAATCCAGAAAAATGACATTAAAGGAGCTCGGGGAACATATCGGGCTTAGCGAGAGCAACACAAAGCGCTATGAAGATGGTCAAATAAAAACAGTAGGAATAGACATTATAAAAAAGATCGCACTCGCATTAGATGTCCCTGCATCGTATCTTACGGGGTGGGAGGAGATCCCACAATATCAAAAGCTGTCAAATTATGTGCCGATTGCAAAGAAAAAAATTCCTCTCTTCGGAGAAATCGCGGCAGGAGAACCTATCTATGCAGATGAACATATAGAAGAATTCTTGCCAGCCGATGATAAATTGCATGCTGACTTTGCCTTGAAAATCAAAGGTGACAGTATGATAAATGCCCAGATAAACGATGGCGATATTGTTTTTATACGTCAGCAGTCCGATGTAGATGATGGACAAATAGCTGCCGTTTTAATAAACGACAGTGCTACATTAAAACGCATTTATCATATGAATGGCTTTCTACAGCTGAATGCAGAAAACCCTGCTTACAAACCTATTATATGCAGTCCTGAAACCTGTGAAGAATGCCGTATTCTGGGACTTGCGGTCGCTGTATTAGGAAAAATAAAGTATTGATGAAAGAGGGCTGATATTACCGTGCAATATGTTTTATATTTTTGCGGAGGGATTGTTTTCCTATTCATTCTGTCTTGGATTTATGCGCGTTTATCGGAAAAGGGAAATCCGCGAAGGTCATTAAATCGTATCGGAAGAAAACTTTATTCAAAAATAATAAAAAGAGAAATAGAGAACGCAAAAAAAGAAAATCGCCTACCAGATGACTGGTATCCATTAAGGATCCTCTATGCAGAAATAAGAAAACAATATCCGGGGTATGCACTTTCAGATATTTACACAAAAGAGGGTAAATATTTATCCGACCTCATTTTAGAAGAATCTACAATTTACGGAAAATTCATTTCATCGGAATTGGAGCATTCAATAAAATCTATTGCTTCAAAGATTAATATATGTGCTTTACTCGTATTAGTTAAAGTGGCAGAAGAGAAATACGGTAAGGAAGAAGCCAGAAAATATGCATATGATATTTTAATTGGACGACTGGAATGAGGGATACTTCAATGACATTCGAATTTACACTTTTCATAATCTTTTCGATGTATCCACTGGTTTTTTTATTAGGTGAAAAGGGATGGGATAATACGATTGAACGATATCTATCTTTTAAAAGTATTCTTCCTACAGAATATTTTGTTCCTCGTTTTTTATGGACAACTTTTATTTCTGTCATTTTAATTTATTCTGCCCCCAGTATGTGGGCAAATAATTATGAATATCAAGACTATATAACAGGATATGAATATGTTCATTCATTGCCGGAAAAACGACAAAGACAAATTTTTTCGATTTTGACTAAACAGCAAGCCTACCTTACATCTCGTTATGGAGTCACTAATACACAAAAAAAAGTTGACGCCGCCGCAGTTCTCCAAGAGAAAAATATTAAATATAATATTTTTCATCTCTCTCCTCTCCATCCACAAATTTATTTCGAAGATCATTTCTTTATTGCAAGAAACATTCGAATAATTATATTTTTATTATTCGCCCCCATATACATTTCTCTTTTTGTTCGTTTTATTAGATTTATAGGTTGGTAACAAAATTACAGAAAGAAGGTACCCCAATGCCAAAACATGACCCTAGACTTGACGATCTGGACTACATCATGAAAAATATGACAGGCTTCATGTGTAATCCTTTAGATCCCAATGCTCCACCACCGGCAGAAGAAGATCTCCGGAAACTTGCCAAGATAGTCCAAAAACAACTGATAAAAGCTGAAGAGAGAAAAAACGAGAAAAAGACAACATAATCATACATATCGCATTTTTTGATTTTTTCAGAAAGAAGGCTTAAAAATGTTCAAAAAATCTATTCTTACCCTTGCAGCAGCAACACTTCTGTCCGTCTCTATTTCCTGTGTAGCAGACGCTTATATAGGAAATTGTCGCAGCTACAAATTCCATGAAGACTATTGCAGTAGTGTCTACCAGATGAAAGATCGTAACAAAGTCTATTTCGATACGCGTGATGAAGCGATAAACGCAGGATACGTTCCCTGCAAAAGATGTAATCCATAAGCTATTTCTTTACAAAACACTTCATTATTTCTATAATGATTCCAGAACAAAAAACGGTTTTCCGTTTTGCGGGGATGGTTTCGTTACAGATACCATCCCTATTTTTTATTCAATTATAAAATCCCGCCGCCATACCGCAAATATGACGACGGGAACCGGAACGATATAGGGTATCATTCCGGCAAGTTGTAACAACCCTACCACAGGCTGATTACTCTATAATTATAGCACAATCAGCCCTATTTCAGAAAAAGAGCTGATTTTTATTATGGAATATTCATTTTCGACGCGTGAGAAGAACGGCAGTATTTGCCTTATTCTGTCATACAAAGTGAACAGTAAATGGAAACAGAAAACCAAACAGGGATTTAAAACCTTGCGGGAAGCCAAACAATACCAAGATAAATTATTAGCCGCTGCCAAAGAAGATGCCGCCTGCGGAGCAGATCCGGAACTTGCGGATATTACCTTTAAAAGTTTCACACAGAATATATACTTGCGGGATAAAGGATCCTCTTTAGAATATAGCACAAAAAGGAACTATTTCTTTATGCTCCGCAGCATTCCTACCCTGAGCAATAAACAAATACGGGAGATCACCGCCGGAGATGTGATCAATGTCTATCAAGATATGGCGCGATTCAGCAGTGGTACAAGAAAGAATCGTTTCGCCCAGATTCGTGCCATCTTTAACTATGCCATCAATCCGTATAAAATTATTACAGCAAATCCGGCAGACAGTGTCACACAGGTGAAAGATAAGACGCCCCACCGGGTAAAAGCACTGACAGAAAAAGAATCATTGCAACTGCTTGACGCATTAAGTGATACATCCATTTTTTACATGATCGCTTTCATTGCTCTGAATACCGGCATGAGATATGGAGAAATAGCCGGATTGACATGGAATAATATCAATTTCACCAGACAAACAATCACCATAGATAAACAGTATAACTGGATATCTCCCGAAAAACGTGGATTTAAAGCCGTAAAATCACGAAACGGAAACCGAACTATACATATGAATACGAAATTGGCAGCCAGGTTAAATACGTGGAAACTGAATACCCCTGTAGCTATTGACGGGCGCGTTATCCCGACAACACCAAGTACACATGCTCTCATGAATAGGCAGCTGCGTAAATTAAAACAGGGAATTTCCGTTCATACCCTGCGACACACCTTTGCCACCATGCTTTTATCAAAATCAAAGGATATTAATCTTGTTGCGGCTGTTTTAGGGGATAATGTCGCTACCGTAGCAGCTACCTATATTCATTACACAGATGATATTCGCAAAGAAGCAGACCAATATATAGAAACCATGTATAAATGAATTTTTGCCGTTTGTCTGCCGTCTACGCAAAAAGTCCCAAAATAACGGGGATTTTTCAGCTTATACTTTTTTATAGCATAAAAGAAACACCCGAATCCGTGTGAATTACCGGATATGAAGTGCTTCTTCCGTTCTATATTTCATACCTTACCGAAACAAGAATCAATCCCTGAGGCGGCGCAGTGAATCCTGCTTTCTCCCTGCTTTTTGATTCCAGTATGGCGGGAATACTCTCCGCTTTCCGTTTCCCTTCGCCCACTTCCACAAGCGTTCCCACTAAAATGCGCACCATGCCCTGGAGAAAACCGTCTCCGGTAAAATCAATCTGCAGTTCTCCCTTTATTTCTTTCATTTCAATTCCGGAAATACAGCGAACCGCAGACTTTTTCATTTTCTTATTTCCACAGAAGGAAGTAAAATCATAAGTTCCTATTAAAAATGCTGCCGCTTTCTTCATTGCTTCTATATCAAGAGACTTTCCATACTGCCACACGAAGCGCCGTTCAAACACATTTTTCTCCGTCGACGTGCGGATCCGGTAACGGTATGTTTTCTCCAAAGTACTGAAACGGCTGTGGAATCGTTCCTCCGCTGTCTCCATATGCTTCAAAGCAATATCGTCAGGCAAATACCCATTCAAAGCCGTTTCCAATTCTTCCGCTTTCCATCTCCCTTTCAGATGGAAATTCACTACCTGTCCCAGCGAATGGACCCCGGCGTCTGTCCGTCCCGCGCCGATGACCTGCACCTCTTCCCCCGTTATTTTCCGAAGAGTTTTCTCCAATTTCCCCTGAATCGTTTCTTCCGTACGCTTTTGCTTTTGCCAGCCCTCGTAACGGGTACCGTCATACTGTACGATGCAGCGATAATTCATAGAACCTCCTTATAGCTTCCGTTATTCCCATTGTACGCAGAGCCCGCAGCAGCGTCAAACAAAACTATATTTACTGTAACTCCATATGATATAATATTAACAGTTTTAAACTACTTTTTTATATTTTGAAAGTGAGTGAACCTGATGAAAAAATTATTGACAGCCCTTGGTGCGGCAGCAGTCATCGCAACCATGACCATGCCGGTTTCCGCTGAAAAACTGTGGAAGTACAGCGAAACCGTTACCATCGACCTTGCTGAAGCGCGGTACAAGCCGACCACCGACGGCCACGACATACTGGAATTCGTTGCGGTAGAACAGCTTCCTGACGGCACCTGCACTTATACTTATGTCTATGACAGAACCGCCGGAACTATCCAGGTAAAAGAAATGGAAAAGACCACAAAGAAACTCCATTATAAGAGCAACTTCTCCGCGACCTCCGTCAACTCCACCAATCCCGTTATCCGTGAACGCGCACAGATGGCAGAAGCGGTCTACCAGAAAAAAGTACATAAGAAGTAAGCCATGGACGCCGTTTATGAAGAAATAAACCGCGACCTGCTCCACTTCATTGCCAAAGCACCGTCTGTTTTTCATGCTGTAAGCAGCATTCGGACGGCGCTTTCTTATGCAGGTTTTACGGAAATACGGGAAGAAGACCCGTGGCAGCTTGAGAGAGGCGGGAAATATGTCGTCACAAGAAACGGCTCCGCCCTCATGGCATTTACCATCCCCGAAGACGGCGGTAATGCATTCCGCATAACGGCAAGCCATGGTGACTCCCCTTCTTTTAAAATTAAAGAAAATCCCGAACTCCGCGATGCCGCGTATGTCCGGCTGAACGTGGAAGGCTACGGCGGCATGATCATGTCCACCTGGCTCGACCGTCCCCTGTCGGCGGCAGGCCGTATCATCGTTTCGGAAAATGGAAAACTCATTTCCAAACTGGTCAATCTCGATCGGACGACACTCGTCATTCCCTCCGTCGCCATCCATATGAACCGTACTGCAAACGGCGGGCACGCCTGGAATATACAGCAGGATCTCCTTCCTCTTTACGGGACGGCGGACGATTCCCTGTCTTTTATAGATGCCGTTGCCGCTGCAGCACAGGTTGCGCCGGAAAATATTTTAGGCCATGACCTGTACCTTTATTCCCGTATAGAGGGAACCCTGTGGGGAGAGCGGCATGAATTTATTTCTTCCGCCAGGCTGGATGACCTTCAATGCGCTTTCGCCGCGTTCCGTGGATTCACCGCAGGAAAAAAGGAAAAGCATATCTGTGTTTACGCCCTTTTCGATAATGAAGAAGTTGGCAGCGCCACAAATCAGGGCGCCGGTGCCACCTTCCTCAAGAATACACTGACAAGGATCTCCCGTTCTTTGGGTTACAGCTATGACGAAACACAAGCCATGATTGCCCGAAGCTTCATGATTTCCGCCGACAACGGCCACGCGCTCCATCCGAATCATGGAGAATATGCCGATCCCGTAAACGCGCCGCGCCTGAATGGAGGCATCGTCATTAAATTCAATGCCCAGCAGAGATACGCCACTGACGGATTCTCCGCCGCCTTCTTCCGCGACCTTTGCCGCCGCGCAAAAGTGCCGACACAGACCTTTACGAACAGGAGCGATATCCCCGGCGGTTCCACCCTGGGAAATATTTCCAATACCAAGGTTTCCATGCCTACGGTGGACATCGGACTTCCCCAGCTCGCCATGCACTCCTCTTATGAAACAGCAGGCACGAAAGATACCGCTTACCTGGTCACGGCATGCACCGCATTTTTTGAATAAGCTGTATCACTTGCTTGTAGGCAATAAAAACAGACACCGCGATGAAATTGTTTTTCCGCAGTGTCTGTTTTTATTGCCTACGCTTCCGCTTCATCCAGTTCTTTCACATAGGGTTTTATGTCAATCAGGCTGCTTCCGTCAACGGCATCCAGCCCGATTACAAAAAGCCTGTTCTTTTCCCGCCTTACCAGCTTGACCACGCATAAATTGATGGGATTCGGCCGGTGCGGTGAACGGCTGGCAAATACACCGTAAGGTTCCTTTGCCCAGGGCGGCACTGTTTGCAGAGCCGTGCGGTCAGCTTCGTGGGCAAAATATAAAACCACATAATATTTCTCTTCATCCGCATGAAGCAGTGCCGCTTCATAAGCCGAAAAGATCTCAATCTCACAAAATTTATCAGAAAACTTTCCCTGCCGCGGCGCTTCTTTTACTGTTTTGTAAGGACTGTGTATTTTCCCTATTTCTTTTAATTCCATTCTTCCTCCTTAAGGCAAATAGAAATCATTCGTACCTATTAGCTTTAGACTATCATTTATTTATAATAATCTCAATATGTATTATTTTACCCGATCTTTTCATACGGCATCAAAACAGGATTGTAATACCTTCAAATTTCAGTTACCGGATTTTTATCTTTAAACTTGAAACAAACTGTGATAATATAGCCAATAAGAAACAACTTGTTTAAGAAATATTTCACAGGAGCTTTTATGGACAGACGACAGCAAAAAACGCGAACCGCTATCTTTGACGCGTTCAGCGAACTTTTATCGGAGGAACCTTATTCACGCATTACCATACAAACCATCATCGACCGCGCGAATATCGGGCGGAGCACTTTTTATTCCCACTTCCAGACGAAAGACGACCTTTTGAACGCCATGTGCACGGAACTCTTCCGGCATATCATCGACGGCGTCATGAATCATGACCTCCCTGCAGACCATCACAATGCCCCCGGTGTGCCGGATCCAGTTTTCTGCCACATCCTCCAGCATATCAAGGATAACTCTTATCACATCAAAGACCTGCTTATTTCTGAAAGCAGCGATATTTTCCTTAAATATTTCAGGGACAGCCTGCGCAGCCTCATCAGTATATATATTCTCCAGTACCCGGACCATCAAAAAAAAGATCTCCCCGATGAATTTCTTCTGAACCACATTACAGGCAGTTTTGTGGAAATGGTCCAGTGGTGGGTAAAGAACCGTATGAAACAGACGCCGGAGGAATTGGATTTCTGTTTCCGTTCCGTTATTTATCCTGTCATATGAAGATGAAAACCGTGTTTCTCCGCCGGAGCAGAACAGCAAGGCAAAAGAATCCAATCAAATCAGCGGCCTTCCGGATACACTCATGATGACGGACTATAAAGGCCGCGCCATCAAAATGTCCTCAGACATGTCCAATGAAAAAATACAGGAACCTGCGTAAAAATCCCCTGCCGCGCATCGGTAAGGGATTTTTCGATTTTCATCTGTCGAGTACCAATAAAAGCAACACTGCCTGTCAAACGTCAGTCAGTGTACCAGCAATGATCCTGTCTTGTTGGCTGTTAGCTACGAGATTAAAGCCGACAACCGGAAGCTGGCAGCTGAAAGCTCTAAAACCGTAACTCAGAGTGAAACGAAGAGTCTATTACCGTAATGACGAAAGCGGTAAGCATGATTCCGTATTCTGTTTTCCGTATTCTGTCAGCTGATTCCCGTTTTCTGTCATCAGCATAATAGATTTTTCACTCTTCATAACAATTATCGTTTACCGCTTTCTCTACAAAGTATTCTTGTGATCATTCTGAAAACCCAATGACGGGGTGTCAGGCCCGCTGCTTCCCTTACTATAATAAAATAAGTGCAGCAGGGAGAATATCGTATTTCTCTTTGCTACACTTATATGGTACTAATGACGCTGTAAGAAAAAGTGTCATAATACTGTTTTCCGACCGCTGATTTCTGTTAGCCGATAGCTGATTTCCGTTTAGGTTTCCCCTGATAAAAGCAACTCTACTCTTAAAACGTCATCCAGAGCTATGCGAAGGATCTATTACCGTGGTGAGGAAGACTGCAAGCATGAATCTGACTTCTATCTTCTGTCAGCTGTTTTCTGTCTTTTATCCTTTAAAAAGTAAGGCGCATCTGGTACCACACCACATTGCCGTGAACCGATACCGATATTCCTTCGTTAAGAAAACCGAACTTGCCATAATAATGGATCAGTTCTTTCTTGCAGGTGAGGACAAGACCTTGCCGTCCTTCCTTTTCCGCATCATGGATAGCGCGGCGGAGTACCAGTCCCGCGTAACCTTTCTTTCGGCAGGCAGGAACCGTATTCAGCCCGAAAATCATCTGCCATGCGCCATGTTCATCATGCATGTCTGCTTTCTCATACATTTCATCTGTAAGATCCGCAAAGTTTGTCACCATACCGTCCGCAAAGGAAATCAATTTTCCCTTTTCAAAGAGGAGCCAGAAATGATTGCCGTAATAAGTGAGCCTCTCTCTGAAAGAATCTTTCGTCGCCGCCTCGGCAGGAGGAAAACACTCCGCTTCCACCGCGGATACCAATACCAGATCATCTATCGTTGCTTTGCGTATTTCCATAAAGTCCTCTTCTTCCCTTTCCTCTATACCAATCCGTAAAAAAGCACCTACCATCCAGTAAGTGCTTTATGTTTTATCAGATATCAGTACAGCTTCGCTCCCGCAGGGATATGGTCGTCCACCATGAGCAGATGGAGTTTTTCTTCGCCGTCTTCTTCATGGATTGCAGAAAGCAGCATACCGCAGGAGTCGATGCCCATCATATTCCTCGGGGGCAGGTTCACGATAGCGATCACCGTCTTGCCGATGAGGTCTTCCGGTTCATAGAAGGCATGAATGCCGGAAAGGATGGTGCGGTCTTTGCCGGATCCATCGTCCAGTGTGAACTGAAGAAGTTTCTTGCTCTTCTTGACCGCTGTGCAGTCTTTGACTTTCACTGCGCGGAAGTCCGATTTGCTGAAAGTTTCAAAATCAACCGTATCTTCAAATAAAGGTTCTACTTTTACTTTGGAAAAATCAATTTTTTCAGGAACGGCAGGGACCGCCTCCTTCACTTCCGTTTTCCCCTGATCGCCTTCCGGCCGCATCGCAGGGAAAAGAAGAACGTCTCGGATACTGGAAGAATTGGTCATGAGCATGAAAAGACGGTCAAGCCCGATGCCGAGTCCGCCTGTCGGGGGCATACCGTATTCCAAAGCAGTAAGGAAGTCTTCATCAATGGGATGCGCTTCATCATCGCCATGCTCTCTTTCTTCCACCTGCATTTCAAAACGCGCCCTCTGATCCAGCGGATCATTTAATTCGGAGAATCCGTTTGCCAGTTCGCGTCCATAAATATAAGACTCGAAACGGATGGTATATCTCGGATCTTTGGGATCCAGTTTGGACAGCGGAGATACTTCGATGGGATGCTCTGTAATATGGACAGGCTGGATAAGGTGCTCTTCTACATAGTCGTCAAAAGCAGCTGCCAGAAGCTTGCCGAAACCGTCAAATTCACCATATTCCACATGAAGTCTGTCGCAGATGGCACGTGCTTCCTCAATGGTCTTGCAGGCATCAAAGTCTTCCCCGGTGTATTTCTTTACCGCTTCTGCCATGGTGAGTCTCGGCCATGGGCCTGCCACATCGATTTCCGTTCCTTCATAGGTGAATTTCGTAGTGCCGTAAGAAGCCATGGCGCAGGCTGCCACGATCTGTTCCGTCTGGTCAATGACATCATCGATATCGCCGTAAGCCTGGTATGTTTCAATAGCGGTAAACTCCGGATTATGACGGGTATCCATGCCTTCATTGCGGAAATTGCGGGTGATTTCAAATATGCGTTCATACCCGCCGACAAGAAGTCTCTTTAAATAAAGTTCCGGCGCAATGCGGAGGTACATGGTCATATCCAGCGCGTTGAAATGCGTCATGAAAGGTCTTGCATTCGCACCGCCGTAGAGCGGCTGAAGAACCGGCGTTTCCACTTCGAGGAAACCGTGTGCGGTATACCAGTTCCGGATAGCCTGGAGCATATTCGCCCTCTTGATGAATGTTTTTCTTACATCGGGATTGGCGATAAGATCAAGATATCTCTGGCGGTAGCGCTGTTCCTTATCCGTAAGGCCGTGCCACTTTTCCGGAAGCGGGCGGAGAGACTTGGAAAGCATGGTGAAGTGCAGGACACGGATGGTCGTTTCTCCCGTGTGTGTAGTGAATACAGTGCCTTCCACCCCGAGGATATCTCCCATGTCTACCAGTTTGAAGAGGTTCCATTCATTTTCACTGACAGTATCTTTCCGGAAATAAAGCTGGATATCCCCTTTTTCATCACGAAGCGTGCAGAATGCCGTTTTTCCGTGCCCGCGGATGATCATAATACGGCCTGCCACTTTGACATGCTCCCCGCTTGCTTCCAAAGCTGCCGCATCCGCATGGATATCTTCACTGTGATGGGTGCATTCATACTTTCCGCCGTAAGGCTCAAATCCCAGTGCGGCAATCTTCTCCAGCTTCCCCCTTCGGATCAGCATCTGGTCGTTCAGTTTTTCTTCCATTCCAAAACCTCTCTTTGCATATAACCAATCAGCAATAAAATTTATGCTTTGATTTTAATAACTTTATACTTTACAACACCGCTTGGCGCTTCCGCTTCTACAATATCCCCCGCTTTGGCGCCCATCAGTGCGCGGCCGACAGGAGACTCATTGGAAATCTTCCCTTCAAAAGGATCCGATTCCGTGCTGCCCACGATCTTCACCGTTTCTTCCGCATGGTCTTCCAGCGCTTCAATGGTTACCGTCATTCCTACATCGACGCGGCTCTTTCTCCCTTTTTTGCCGCTGTCAATAATTTCCGCCGTACGGATCTGCTGTTCCAGTTCCTTAATACGTCCTTCTACGAAAGACTGCTGGTTTTTTGCATCATCATATTCGGAGTTTTCAGAAAGGTCGCCCATAGCGATGGCTTCTTTCAGACGTTGTGCTACCTCGCCGCGCGTCTTTGTACGAAGTTCATCCAATTCTTTCTGTAATTTCTCAAGACCTTCTTTTGTCACAAGTGTATGCTGCAATTCTGCCATGCCAATTGCTCCTTTTTCTATAAATATTTTATAAAACTCCCATTATAAGGATATATTATTAAGTATAAGCAGATAAAAATGTATTGTCAATTTGATAAGAACCGTTCCTTACGACTCCCGTTCCGTTTGGAAAGTCTTTTTACAAACAGAAATAGAGGCCTGCCTTCCAAAATCATTTCTGTCATAGGAAACAGATTTCCTCTTCCCGTTTTTCCTTTACCGGGTTGAGATCTTCCCCATTCTTTATTTATAAAAAAATTCTGTACCCATAAAAAGAAAAAATATCATTTTCTCAATTACATAAGGCTTCTTATCAATTTCAAAATCATTTCGGGCAAATAAAGTCCATATAGGGAGAAATGAGGAGATTTCAGCCTCTCACAGGACAATCGGATCCCGGACTGCATCCATTGTTTTTGCAACATATTTATCAGAATGAATAAATATCCATTTTTGAAATCATTGTCCTTCCCCAGATATTTTAAAAAAAACCGATAAAAACGGCGTTTCAAGATTTCTATTTTTATAGCCCCCGGAAATCTGAATGTATCATGATGTATCACGCCAATCCATATCAATATCCGATAGCGTTCCATTTTTTTCGTTTTTCTTCATTTTTCTTTCTTCTCCTCAAAGGTCCTCAAAAGTCCTCAAGGATAAAGAAATATATTTTTTTGAAATTTCCTATTGTACTTCCTGTTTATCTGTGGTATATTTCTTTCAGCAAAAATATTACGCGCCCTGCATGAAAGTGCAGCTGAGCTGCGGAGTACTTCTCGAAGTGAACGGTTTTCTTTGTTTCCCTGTTTCTTTCACCATAACGAAAGTAAATGGGGATTGCCTATGCCTGAAAATCGGGCATTCCGGTGAGATTCCGGACAAATATCTTCCCCCGTTCCGAATATGTGTCGGAAATTGGTACGAGAAAGAAGGGAACTACATTGTCTGAAAGCAGAAAAATGGGAGTGGTACAGCTCACCACAGTCACCGCCATCAACATGATGGGATCCGGCATTATTCTTTTGCCGGCAACACTCGCGGAAATCGGTACGGTTTCCATTTTCGCCTGGATTCTTGCCTCTATCGGCGCTACTATTCTTGCCTACGCTTTTGCCAAATGCGGCATGTACAGCAAAAAGGTAGGCGGCATGGGCGGTTACGCGGAATACCGGTTCGGCCGTCTTGGAAACTTCCTTTCCAACTACACTTATGCCATTTCCCTGATTATCGCCAACGTGGCTATCGCCACCGGCGTAGTCAGCTACGGTTCTTACGTTTTCGGTTTTGACCTTTCTCCCATGGAAGTTTGTCTGGCAACCATCAGCACGCTTGCCATCGCCGCTTCCATCAGCCTTGTCGGACCGAAAAAATTCGGCAAATTCACCTCTTTGGGCATGATCTGCATTCTTCTTCCGGTCATTGGCCTTCTTCTCTGCGGCTGGTATTTTTTCAGCCCGGACATCTATGTGGCTGCCTGGAACCCTCATGATATGCCTTTCTATCTCACCATGCGCGATTCCATCGCCGTCATTCTCTGGGCATTCCTCGGTCTCGAAACGGCCTGTGCCAATTCCGACACGGTGGAAAATCCTGAAAAGAATGTGCCTGTCGCTGTTTTGGCAGGAACGATGATTGCCGGTGTATGCTACATGACCTCCACGGCGATTATCGGGGGGCTTGTTCCTCATACAGAGCTGATATCTGCCGGCGCGCCTTTCGGCCTTGCTTACGCAGCCATGTTCGGAAATACGGTGGGACATATGGTATCTGCCATGCTTGTTGTTTCCTGTTTTGTATCACTCACCGCATGGCAGTTCACTATCTCCGAGGTGGTAAGAGAGGCTGCCACCATCGGCCACTTCCCTTCCTATCTCCGTAAAGTCAATCGTTTCTATGCGCCTTACATGGCAATCGGAACCCTGGTTTGTATCCAGTCCCTACTGACGCTGTCTACAATCAGCCCCTCTCTGTTAAAGCAGTTCAATGTCCTTATCAATCTTGCCGTCATGGTCAATCTCATTCCCTACCTGCTTGCCATGGCTGCTGTTCCCGATCTGCAGAAAGCAGAAGGCATCTCTGCAGCAAAAGCAAAACTGCCGAATATGGCAGCTATCATTGGCGGTGTATACAGTGTATACGCGGTCTACGGCTGCGGATGGGATATCATTCTTTACGGGACGCTCGTTACTGTCTTCGGCATCATGATCTATATGCTGAAAACAGCCCGGCTTTCCCCTGCCGGATTCCAAACCTATCCGCCCAAAAAATAACGTTTCAACTTCAAGCCTCCGCAAGGAGGTTTTTTTACTGCGAGACACCCACGATAAAACCCCTCCCGAAAGAGGGGCCTTTATTTCTTATAAGCCAAGATTTCTGTTTCCGTATTTACATCATATGCTTCTTCCCATTCTTCAGGAAGATTGTCCAATTTTTCCCATTCCCTGCATTCTTCCCCATCATCTTCCAAATTGAGGAAAGGGGAGAAATAAACAGGTTTCCTGATCTGCAGGTATCCCTTTTCAAAAATGAAGCGGACTGCCTTTGTAAGATACACGCGGTATTCCGCTTTACCACAGCGGGAAAGCGTCTTCTTCTCATTGATGATCCGCACTTCTTTTATTTCTTTTTGAAGGGCATGATCTTCCTGCACCACGGCAGGGCGGCTCGAGTGGATTTCTTTTTCTTCTGCTTCACGGAAAATCCATTCCAAAACATCCGTCTTTTTTCCGCCGGCCGCCTTGTCCGTTATTTCCTGCGTCATTATATAGCATTTTCCGCCGGCATAAATACCGACGGGCAGGAGATATACAGGATGGAAAATGGACGGATCGCATCGGTACTTTTCAAAAACCTGTCCTGCCATCCCTTTTAAAATCTTCAGCGTTTTTTCACTGAATCGTAAATCCAATAATTCCATGTTTTCCCTTTCTGATGAAAATGTCCGCCTCGCGTAAATAAAGGCGGACATTTTTTATTTCTGTTCTTTCTTTTACTTCGTCCCGAAAATCCTGTCTCCCGCATCGCCGAGTCCCGGAAGGATGTATTTCTTTTCATTCAGCTGCCTGTCAAGGGCGGCGGTGTAGATCGGCACATCCGGATGCGCGTCGTTCACGAGTTGTACGCCTTCCGGCGCGGCGACGAGGCACATAAATTTTATATTCTTTACACCTTTCGCCTTCATCATGTCGATAGCCGCCACGGCGCTTCCTCCGGTCGCCAGCATCGGGTCGATTAATATGAAATCACGGTTTTCCACATCGGGAAGTTTGCAGTAGTATTCCACAGGCTTTGCCGTAACGGGGTCACGGTACAGACCGATGACACCTACACGGGCGGAAGGAACGAGTTCCAGAAGCCCGTCAAGCATTCCAAATCCCGCCCGGAGGATGGGGACGATCCCTACTTTCTTCCCTGCCACGCGTTTCCCTTTCATCACTTCCAAGGGCGTTTCAATTTCTATATCTTCCATAGGCAGGTCACGAGTCAGTTCATATCCCATGAGCAGTGTGATTTCCTTCAGAAGCTTTCTGAAATCACCGGAACTGGTTTCTTTCTGGCGCATAATCGTCAATTTGTGCTGAATAAGCGGATGGTCGATTACCTGGATCTGCATTTCATTTCCTCCTGTCACAACGGGTTTCTCAATTTTACTCCCATTATTTTATCACTTTTTATTTTGGATGTCTGTAATTCTTCCGGCCGGCCACCGGAAATATTCTTACAGGCGCCGGTGACGCATATCTTCCCATGCCATGATCACCGCACCGCCGGCAAGAATAATCTGGACTGCCAGATGGATCCAGAGAAAGAGGAAGATCAGGCCGATGAGGGAACCGTAAGTGACGCCCATACCCGATATATGGAGGATATAGTAACCGTACCCTGCAGTCAGGAAAAGGAGGGCCGCCGCCACCAGAAAGGAAGCAGGAATGATGCGTGTCCATTTCGTGATGTACCTGTTTGGCGCATAACGGTAAAAAGCGGATAAAGACAGGCTCATAACCACAAAAGGAATGGCATACCGCGACGGCCGCCAGACCTGCCAGAAGACAGGCGGCAGTTCCATGATATAGTCCTGTACAAGGAATACGACGGCATTGGCAAAAACGATCAGCGTAAGAGAAAGAATCATGGCAAATACAAGAAATACGGTAAAGAAGCAGGCTTTCAGGCTGACCTTGAACCAGGACTGGATATTTCTGTCCTGAAAAAATATTTTATCCATCCCGCGAACGAGAACGGCTGTCCCCTGGGAAGCGGTCCACACTGCGCCGCCGAGACCGGCAAAGAGCCATATTGTACTCCGCCCTGCGATGATACGGGCTATATTTTCCTCCATACTTGCCGCAAACTGGGCCGGCAGATATTGCAGCAGATCAAGGATCGTATCAAGCTGGGGCGCCGCAAAGAACAAGATACAGTTCACCAGAAAGATCATAAACGGAATGAGCCCGAGGATAAAGCAGTATGACGCTTCTGACGCAAAGGAGCCCACATCATCATCGATATATCTTTTGATCAAACACTTTATGAAGTATACGGCTGCCGGATCTGAATTTTTCGGTTCCATATGCCCACCCTGCCATTCTGAAAAACATCATAAAAAGGGAGGCATAAAGAAACAAATTTCATTTCTCTATACCTCCTTTTGCTGCACACAATCAGAAATATCTGTGTATTTTATTATAGCACCAACTCTTACTGTCCGCTCTGGCTCTTCTTCGCATTGGCATTCTTATAGCGGAGCTGCTTGGAAAGAACCATCTTGCGCATGCGGATACTGGAAGGCGTCACTTCCACCAATTCATCATCATTTATCCATTCCAAAGCGGATTCAAGGGTAAAGAGGCGGCACGGCGGCAGTTTAATGGCATCATCGGAACCGGAAGCACGGGTATTTGTCAGATGCTTCTTCTTACAGGGATTAACGTCCATATCCTGCTCACGGGCATTTTCGCCGACAATCATGCCTTCATAAACTTCCACGCCCGGGCCAAGGAAAAGTTCCCCTCTGTCCAGTATGGAATTCAGGCCGTAAGCGGTGGTCGTGCCCGCTTCGAAAGCGACAAGCGAGCCTCTCGTTCTTTCGGGAATATCCCCTTTATACGGCGCATATCCCTGGAATACATGGTACATGATACCTGTGCCGCGGGTGGTGGTGAGAAGTTCATTTCTGAATCCCAAAAGTCCGCGGGCAGGAATGGAAAAATCCATCTTCATATATCCTGCCAGTTCCTCCATGGAAATCATTTCCGCGCGGCGCGGACCGAGTCCTTCCATGACAGCCCCCATAAATTCCTGCGGCACTTCAACAGTCAGCCTTTCCAAAGGTTCGCAGCGCTTGCCGTTGATTGTTTTATAAATAACCTGCGGTTTGGATACTTCCAATTCGAACCCCTCCCGCCTCATCGTTTCAATGAGAACGGACAGATGAAGTTCTCCCCGGCCGGAAACGAGGAATGCATCGGATGTTTCCGTTTCTTCCACACGGAGAGCCACGTTCGTTTCAATTTCTTTCATCAGACGGGCGCGGATGTGGCGGGATGTAACAAAATCGCCTTCTCTTCCCGCGAAAGGACTCTTATTGACATGGAAAACCATGGACAGCGTCGGTTCATCGATATGAATGGAGGGGAGCGCTTCCGGATTGGCGGCATCGGCTACCGTTTCACCGATATTGATGTCTTTAAATCCTGCCATCGCCACGATATCCCCCACGCCTGCTTCGGCGACGGGAGTACGTTTCATTCCCTGCCAGTTGAAAAGCTGTCCTACATGATCGGTACGGATTTTTTCTCCATCCGTAATAGCCACGGCCATTCCCTGCTTGACCGTTCCCCTGGTCACACGGCCGATTGCCACTTTGCCGAGATAATCATCGGCTTCCAGCGTGGTCACCATGATCTGCAGTCCTCCATCCGGATCACCTTCCGGAGCGGGAATCCGTTCCAAAATCGTATCAAACAGAGGCTGCAGATCCTTCCCTTCATCATTCATATGGAGTTTGGCGATGCCGCTCCTGGCGGACGCATAAATCAGCGGAAAATCAAGCTGCTCATCATCAGCATTAAGCTCGATGAAAAGTTCAAGAATTTCCCCTTCCACATCAGACACACGCTGGTCAGGACGGTCAATCTTATTGATGACGACGATCGGTTTCAGGTGATGCTCAAGAGCTTTACGGAGAACATACTTCGTCTGGGGCATCGGGCCTTCATGGGAGTCAACAAGGAGCAGGACACCGTCCACCATGTTCAGGATACGTTCTACTTCCCCGCCAAAATCGGCATGCCCGGGCGTATCTACGATATTGATCTTCACACCATTATGCATGACAGACGTATTCTTCGCCAGGATTGTAATTCCCCGTTCCCGTTCCAGCGGGTTGGAATCCATGACGCGTTCCGCCACCTTCTGATTTTCCCTGAAAATATGGCTCTGCTTCAGCATGGCATCCACAAGAGTGGTTTTACCATGATCGACATGGGCGATGATCGCAATGTTGCGGATATCTTTTCTGATCATTTCTTTCCTTCTTCTCTCCGGCCTTCCGCCTCAATCTATAAATCCACAGTATAACAAAATCTTTGTATTGGTAAATACAATTTATTTTACCACATCACAGACTCGGATAAAAGCATTTTCAAAAAATATTTTCCTTTTTATGAATCATATTTTTGTATTCCCCCCTTGAACTATGTTAAAATGTAATTAAAGAGAGAAGATTTTTCTCCCTGGAATTTCATTTATAAAAGAAAGGTGGGCTGATGATCATGTTAGATTACAAACGGATTCTTGTACCTTACGACGGTTCCGAGTATGCGAAGCGGGCTCTTGACCGTGCCGTTTCCGTGGCAAGATGCTGCGACGGCGCAAAACTTTTCATTGCGACCGTTTCCCGGCCGATGCCGCCGATGGAAAAAATCGCGCGGGAAAAAGCATATGTCTTTGATGCCGATAAAAAAGAACCGGAAAAGAAAGACCCAGGGCAGGTTATTTTGGATGATTCAGAAAAACTCATTCCCGAGGATATTCCTCATGAATTGATTTTCCGTGTAGGCAATCCGGGATCCGTCCTGCTGGATCTCTCCTTTGAAAAAAACTGCGACCTGGTCATCATGGGCAACCGGGGCCGCGGCGCTCTCAAGAGCCTTTTCATGGGTTCCGTTTCCAGCCATCTGGCAAGCAACGTGAAATGCCCCATCCTTATTATTAAATAGTACAGCGGAAATACCGCGGAAAAGGAGGTTCGTCATGCTTACTTTCAAAAAAATCCTTGTTCCCTTTGACGGGTCGGAACACGCAAAGCGTGCCCTGGCAAAGGCTGTATCACTGGCGCAGTGCTGTGACGGCGCAAAGCTGTATATCATCACTGTTGATGAAGATGTTTCCGCGCTGAGCATGAATAATCTGGAAAGGGCTTACATCAATGAACAGATGCAGGCTATCCACTTCCGCCCGGCTGATAAAACTCTTGATGAAGCAAAAGCTGCCGTCCCTGAAGGAATCGAAGCGGAATATATCGCCAAAACCGGAGATCCCGGCATGCTGATTGAAAATACGGCAGACCAAATCGGCGCAGACCTGGTTGTTATGGGCAGCCGCGGCCTGGGTGCCCTTACGGGCATGCTCCTCGGCTCCGTATCCAATTACCTGTTGACCCACGTGGAGGCGCCTGTATTCATTGTGAAATAATTTCCCGTAAGACGACGAAACGCCGACCTTTAGAGGGCCGGTGTTTTCTCCCTCCGGTGCGGCCGATATTTTCACAGGTATTTCTTTATTTTCCGCACAGAAAATCAAATTTCTCCATTACAAAAAGAAAGGCGGTTATTATGCTGGATTTCAAAAAGATTCTCGTTCCCTACGACGGTTCCAGCCATGCGAAAAAAGCGCTGAACCAGGCCATTTCCCTGGCGCAGTGCTCAGACGGCGCAGAACTCTATGTCGCAACGATTTTAAACAGCACCATCCCCGCGGATGATGATCCCGACCAGGTCGACATGGCGGAAGTCGAAAAACTCATTCCTGAAAACATCCCCCATAAGGTTCTTCTTGAAATGGGGGAACCGGTACCCATGCTCCTCTATCTGGCAGGAGAAATCGGTGCCGACCTGATCATCACGGGCAGCCGCGGCCGCGGCGCTCTCAAGAGCCTTTTCATGGGTTCCGTTTCCAGCGGCATTTTGAAGAATGCAAAATGCCCTGTCTTTATCATAAAATAAATTTTCCAATTGAAAATACCGATACCGGACTCCCTGAAAATATGTCTGACTTTTTCAGAGATAGTGCGGTATCGGTATTTTTATGATGCTTTCGGTCCTTCCACCTTATAGTACCAGCAGTAAAGCGCAGGAACGACCAGCAGCCCTATAGCAGTCGCAAGGAGAAGTCCGCCGATAAACGATACGGCAAGGGGCCGCCAGAACGGACTGGGAATCAGCGGAACAAAACCAAGTACATCGGTCACGCTGGAAAGCATGATCGGCCGGAAACGGAGCGCCGCCGATTCGATGACTGCATCATAAGGCTTCTTCCCATCTGCCAAATGCTGGCGGATCTGGTCAAGAAGGATGATACTGTTCCGGACAACCATGCCGGATAAGGCCAGCATGCCGACAATAGACACGAATCCCATCGGCTGCCGTGTAAGGAACAGCGACAAAATCGCGCCAATCAGCCCCAAAGGCCCGGTTATGCCCGCAATTACCATCAGCGGAATCTTATCCAGCTCAAACATCAGGATCATAAGGATAAGGAATATCATGATCGGGACCGGCGCGGCCAGGTACTGTACGGACTTTTCACTGTTTTCTATAGCCCCGTCTTTTTCCAGCGTATAACCGTCAGGCAGATGTTCTCTAAAGTCCTTAAGCGTCCGGTCGTACAGTTCATTGACTACGGAATCGGCTGTCTTATCCCCGCCGGTTTCGCCGCGGATAGTGATGGTCGGGTGCAGATCGCGCCGCCAGATCGTGCTTGTTTCATTCTCATAGGAAATATCCGCGATTTCCCCAAGGGGCACATACCGTCCGCTCCCCACATGGACAGGGAGGGAAGAAAGATCGGCCAGCCGCGCCGCATTGCTTCCTTCCAGCCGGAAGCTGATCGGCACGAGCTGATTGCCCTGATAGGATTCCGCTACTTTATAGCCTGACAATTTCACATACAGATCCCGGGAAATGGAATAATTATCTCCCCCCAGTTTCCTTACTTTATCCTGATCGATTTTTAACCTGACAACCGGTGTTTCTTCCGGCCAATCCATACTGACATTCTTCATACCGGGATACTGAGAAACAAGAGCCGCCGCTTCTTTGGCAAACTTTACCGTATCTTCCACATTCTTTCCCGAAAGCCGCAGCATGATCGGGTATTCAGCGGGAGGCCCCGTGGTAATCAGACGGGCATGGGCCCTTGCATCCGGATATTGTTCCGCGATAAATGCCAGCGTATCATCACGAAGACTGTCTCTCACCTTGCTGTCGCGCGCCACGAGGATCATCTGTCCGTGGCTGTCTTCCGGCGCCAGCGGATCAAAAAGCAAAATAAATCTCGGCGCGCTGTCCCCTATATAAGTGGAAAAGGAAGATACCCGATCATCCCCGTATAAGTTGTCCGCAATGCCTGCCATGACCTCTTTCGTTTCCTTGATGGACGCGCCGGAAGGAAGGTTCACATCAAGAATGATTTCCGGCCGTACGGAATCGGGAAAGAATTCCTGATTTACAAAGGGAATAAGGGCCACTGTCCCCGCAAAAATCGCCGCTGTGCCTATGATAACCGTCTTTTTGAAACGGATGCACCAGGCGATTGCCTTATAAAACAGTCGGTAAGCCCTGTCCGCAAAAGCGGATTTCTTTTCTCCCGCCTTCACCCTGATGAAACGATACCCCAGAACCGGGCTCACAAAGATGGATGCCACCCAGGAAAGAAGAAGCGTAGAGGCGATAACCCAAAAGAAGGCGCCTACATATTCCGCCGTCTGCCCTGCGGCAAAACCGACAGGGATGAAACCCGCTGCTGTAATAAGCGTCCCGGCCAGCATCGGTTTCGCACATCCTTTATACGCCGCCTGTGCTGCCGCCAGACGGTCCATCCCTTCTTCCAGTTTGACCTGCATCATTTCAATTACGATAATCGCGTCATCTACAAGAAGGCCGAGCGATACGATGAGCGTGCCGAGGGAAACGATATGGAGATCGATCCCCTGCCATTTCATGTAAATAAAAGAAGCGCATACCACCACCGGAATGCACAACGCCAGCACGATCCCGCTCCAAAAGCCCAGCGACAGGAAACTGGCCGCCATGACGATAACGATGGCTTCCAGCAGGGATTTTGTAAATTCATGAATAGAATCATTCACCACCGACGGCTGATCCGCCACCTGCTCGATATCCAGACCGGCAGGAAGCTCCGCTTTCTCTTTTTCAATTTCCTTCTCCAGATTTTTCCCGAGAACCAGATTATTTCCGCCAGGCGCCATAGACACGGCAATTCCTACCGCCGGTTTTCCATTGAAATACATAAGCGATGTTTCCGGATCCGCATACATCTGTGTGACTGACGCCACATCGCCCAGATGAAAAGAACGCTCTCCCACGTGGATCGGAAGTTCTTTCAGTGACTCCACCGTATCCAGAAGCCCTTCTACACGGATCGCCACATTTCTGGAATCAGTGTGGATCATACCGGCAGGCATCATCGCGCCTTGCTGCTGCAGCATGGCAAACACGTCTGACGGTCTCATGCCGAAAGAAGCCAGCTTATTCTGATCCATTTCGACATAAATTTCCTGCTTCTGGACACCGAGAAGTTCTACCTTCTGCACATCCTCCACACCTGTCAGGCGCCGCCGGATATTTTCCGCATATTTACGTTTTTCTTCATAAGAAAATCCGTCTCCCGTGACGGCGTAAATAGAGCCGTACACATCATCGAACCGGTCATTAATATAAGGCCCCATGACTCCCGACGGCAGGCTGCCCCATTCATCATTGACCAGATTGCGTATTTCATGCCAGCGGGTCTGTATCTCCTCTTTCGGCACGGAATCTTTCAGATTGACATAAATCACGGTTTTACCGTCATGGGTGAAAGATTTGATATAATCGAGCCCCTTGGTATCCTGCAGTTTCTTTTCCAAAGGATCCGTCACCTGCTGCGTGATCTGCTGCGCCGAAGCGCCCGGCCATGCAGCCGTAACCACGGCCTGTCGGATTGTAAAATCAGGGTCTTCGCTGCGCCCCAGATGGAAATAGGACCACAGTCCGCCCGTAATGATGGCGATAATGAAAAAATAGACAATCTGTTTATGCCTGATCGCCCATTCTGCCAGATTCAGGCCTTTCATAACCGTACCTCTTCCCCTTCATGCAGTTTCTGCACACCGGCGGTCACTACACGGTCGCCTTTCTGCAGGCCTGAAACGATCTCTACCGCATCATTTCCGTACTGTCCCGTTTCCACCTTTTGCAAATACACCTTATGATCCCGCACGATCCACACGGCAGGCTGCTCCGACTGTGCAGCCATAGCAGAAAGCGGCACCATGATCTGTTCATTCCCCTGCGGGTCATCAAAAGATACTTCCGCCGTCATTCCCACCACGACATCGGAAGGCGCGTCAATGAGCGTCACTTTCGCGTCATAAGTTCCCGTGGACGTATTTGGCGCTGCCGCCACTTCTCTGACCGTTCCCTTCAATTGCAGATCAGGAAACGCCCAAAAGGTGACTGTACAGGGAAGGCCGACAGAGTATTTTCCGTACTGCTTTTCCGTAAAAGAAATATGAACATCTTTTTTCGTATCATCCACGATAAGAACGACCGGCGTCCCTGCGCCGACCACCTGACCCACTTCGTAAAGCGTGCTTCCCACCACGCCGTCACGGTCTGCCGTAAGCGACGTGAAACCCAGATTATTTTCCGCCCGCGCCAGAGCCGCCTGCGCCTGGGAAAGCTGGGCCGACGCCAATTCATACTGGTTCTTCGTCTGATCCATCGCCAGGTCAGAAATTGCCTGAAGTTCGTGAAGCTTTTCATAACGGGCCATCGTAGATGACGCCAGACGATACTGCGCTTCCGCCGCATTCAACGCGCCCGCGGCAGCAGCAGCCTGTTCCGATGCATCTTTGGAATCCACCGTCATAAGGACCTGTCCCGCCGTGACACGGTCGCCGGAAGAAACGAGACGGCGCGTAATCCGCCCCCCCACCTGAAAAGCAAGCGGCGATTCAAAATAGCCGTGAACTGTGCCGGAAAACTTACGGCTTTCTGCTTTTGCCGTTTCTCCGACAACCATCGTCTTGACAAGCACCGCTTTCGTTTCTGCCTCTTTTTTATTCCCACACCCCGTCAGCACAAGAGAAAAGCCGACCCATACAGCGGCAAAGATGACCGCGAACTTTTTCATGTATTCCTCCCGAAAGAATTTTAATAAACATTTGTTGATTATCGTTCAAATGTATTATATACTTAGGCTGACTGTAAAGGCTATCGGCAATTCCCATGAAAGTGCCTTTTATGAAACTGTTTTAGAGAAAGTGTTCAACAATGACTGATAAAAAAAAGGACTTACGGTTCCGCAAGACAGAACTTTCTATTCGGGCTGCTTTCTTTGATCTGCTAAAAAGCAGGCGTATGTCTGAAATCACCGTAGCAGAAATATCAAGGAAGGCCATGCTCGGACGGGGGACTTTTTACCTCCACTACAAAGACATCCATGACCTTCTGGACACCCTTGAGAACGAATATGTCGAAGCCATCGGAAATATTATTGACGAGTACTATCCCATCGCGCCGGCGGCGAATATTTCGGAACTTACGGAAAAACTGTTCCGTTACATTACCGCCCACGAAGAACAGCTCCGCCTTCTCTTCCACCACATTTCCACACGAAGCTTCATCGACCGCCTGATTATCCGCCAGCGTTACGTATTCAGCCGTCTGGTAGAAGAAGGGGGCTGTGATGCTGCGTACAATGCGGTAGAAACGTCTTTCATGATTTCCGGGTTTGCCGGTGTTATCCTTGATTATTGGTTCTTAGGCTCTCTTCCTCTGTCAGAAAAAGAAATCATCCATAATCTGAACCGCCTTCTCCTCAATTTTTCCCGCGCGAAAAAGGAAATGAAAAGAGGCGGCTCGTCATGAGAAATATATGGATCACTCTCGCCTATGAAGGAACGCCGTACAGCGGGTTCCAGCGGCAGGAAAACAGTATAACCGTCCAGGAAATTCTTGAAACCGCCCTCCAAAAACTGACAGGAACAAAAACCACGCTCTACTTCGTCGCGCGCACGGATGCCGGCGTTCATGCCTACGGGCAGGAATGCACCTTTTATACGGAATCTTCTATTCCCGGCGATCGTTTCATATTCGCTCTGAACATTCTCCTCCCTCCCGATATCCGTGTAACGGAAAGCAGAGAAGTGCCCTATGATTTTTCTGTGCGCAGGAACAATTACGGAAAAACCTACGGCTACCTTCTGACCGAAGAAAAAGACTGCCCCCCCTTCTTTAAACGGTATACCTGGCAGACAGGACGAAAACTGGATATTTCAAAAATGGAAAAAGCGGCAGAAGTGCTGTCAGGCACTCATGACTTCACCTCATTCCGCGGGAATAATTCCGTTCCTGCCAGTCCGGTCCGTACTATCCATGACATACGGATCATCAAAAAGCATCACTTCTTTCACATTTTCGTCACCGGAGAAGGATTCCTTTATCATATGGTAAGAAATATCGCAGGCGCGCTCGCTGATGCAGGCACCGGAAAACTGACTCCCAAAGATCTGCGGGAGATACTGGAAGCAAAAGACAGAAAATTCCTTGGCGCCACCGCTCCTGCCCACGGACTCTGCCTTCTCAAAGTATACTTCACGCCTGTTACAAAAGAATTGACGGAAAAGACAATCTGCGGCTCTTATGCACCGTGGAGCGTATAGCAGACTCTGTTGCCCACACAGCAAAAAAGACATCTCCTCCCTGCAAAAGGAAAAGATGTCTTTTTTTATGTCCTGAAATAAAAATACATGGCCAGCAAAACGGCTGTCACAAGAAAGACTGTGATAAACGCCAGCCTATCCCTGGACGTATACGCCAGCTGATGCATTTTCGTCCGTCCTTCCCCGCCGCGATAGCACCGCGCTTCCATGGCGGTCGCCAGATCATCGGCGCGGCGGAAAGCGGAAATGAAGAGAGGCACAAGAAGGGGCACCATCCCTTTGGCTTTCTGCCACAAATTCCCGCTGGTAAAATCAGCACCGCGGGAAGCCTGAGCTTTCATGATCCGATCTGTTTCCTCAAGCAGCGTCGGAATGAAGCGGAGCGCGATGGTCATCATCATTGCCAGTTCATGGGCAGGCACGCCGAAACGGCGGAACGGATTTAAAAGCGCTTCGATCCCGTCCGTCAGGACGATAGGGCTTGTAGTATACGTCAGGAGCGAAGAAAAGCCGATAAGAAATACAAGACGGAGCGTCATAAAAAGACCGTTCCTAAGACCTTCTTCACTGATATGGATAAATCCGTAACCGAATATTTCCTTCCCCGGCGTGGTCAGCACATGGATCAGGAGCGTAAATACCAGAATGACCCAGAGCGGCTTCACCGCTTTCCAGACCATGACAGGCGGCACGCCCGAAATCATGATGCATCCCAGTGTGAATATCGTCACAAGCAGGTAAGACCATGGATTGTTCGCCAGGAAAATGGCACAGATAAAAATCATGGTGCAGAGAATTTTTGCCCGCGGATCCATACGGTGGAGGAATGAATCTCCGGGATAATACTGACCCAGCGTAATATCGGTAAGCATTATTTCCCTCCTCCCAGCACGGCATACATTTTTTCCGCCGCTTCCTTTGCCGTCCGTGCGGTTTCCGGTACGGGGATTCCTTTTTCTTTCAGATAGAGAAGTGTCTGTGTCAAAGGCGGCGCTTCCACACCGCATTCCTTGAGCGTCTCCCTGTGATGGAGGAAAATATCCATAGGCTCCCCGTCAAGGACGAGACGCCCCTGATGCATGACAAGAAGACGGGTCGCCAGACGGGCAATGTCATCCATGTTGTGGGACACAAGAATGACGGAAAACACGCCTTTTTTATACCATCCCTGAATACGGCTGAATATTTCCCGCCGCCCCACAGGATCCAGCCCGGCAGAAGGTTCATCCAAAATCAGAAAATCAGGATGCATGGCAATCACGCCGGCGATGGCCACACGGCGCTGCTGGCCGCCGGAAAGGCGGAAAGGCGACCGTTCGGCAAATGTTTCATAATCAATCCCCGCAAAGCGCATGGCGCTCTTTACTCGTTTTTCCGTTTCCTCTTCATCACAGCCCTGGTTCTGCGGACCGAAAGCAATATCTTTTGCTACGGTTTCTTCAAAGAGCTGATGCTCGGGATATTGGAAAACCATGCCCACCGAATGGCGCTTCACCATAGCTTCTTTTGTCTTTTCCGCCAGATCCACGCCGTCTACGGTCACCTTCCCCATGGACGGATGAAGGAGGCCGTTCAGGTGCTGTATGAGTGTAGACTTTCCGCTCCCCGTATGGCCGATGATGCCGATGAACTCTCCTTTATCTATGGTCAGGTCGATATCTTCAATCGCCGCTCGTTCAAAAGGAGTTCCCTTCCCATATATATAACTTATATTTTCGACACAAATGGACATAACGCCTCTCCCAATTCTTCATCGGTCATACATTTCTCGGAAACCGCCATCCCTTTCTTGCGGAGGCGTCTTGCCAGATCCGCAGGGACAGGCACGTCCAGACCGATTTCCGTCACCTTATCCGTCTGTGAAAATATTTCCCTCGGCGTCCCTTCCATCTTGAGGACACCCCTGTCAATAACAAGGATATGATCCGCCGTGACCGCCTCTTCCATGAAATGGGTAATGAGGACGATGGTGATCCCCTCTGTTTTATTCAGCTCATGGATCGTGTCCATGACCTCCTTACGCCCTTTCGGATCAAGCATGGCAGTCGGTTCGTCAAGAACGATGCAGTCGGGCTTCATGGCAAGAACGCCGGCAATAGCCACACGCTGCTTCTGCCCGCCGGAAAGCATGGACGGCGCCTGTTTACGATAGGATGTCATCCCCACCTTTTCCAATGCAAGATCCACACGTTCTCTTATTTCTTCAGGAGGCACGCCCAGATTTTCAGGACCGAAAGCCACATCTTCTTCCACCACGGCAGCGACAAGCTGGTTGTCGGGATTCTGGAAAACCATGCCCACCTTCTGGCGGATATCCCATACACGGCCGGCGTCGGAAGTGCGCATTCCTTCCACAATAAGCTCTCCTTCCGTCGGTATGAGGAGCGCGTTCAGATGGCGGGCCAGCGTGGACTTACCGCTGCCGTTTGTTCCGATGATGGCGGTAAATTCCCCTTTTTTGATCTGTGCCGTTACATCTTTGAGCGCATCAAAAGTTTTGCCTTCCTCCGTTTCAAAAGTATGGGAGACATGGCAGATATCAAAAAGAACTTCTCCGGAATTACTTTCCATTCTTTCCTCACTTTACATACAGCGGCGTTTCGTAACAACAAGGCGGACTGCTTTTCGCCAAATGCAATAAATCAGTTTATATTCTAAGGAAATACGCAACTTTTGTCAATAATCCCCTCCCTCTTTTCGTTAACAATACAATATAAAATATTTTCTCTCCGGCAGTCATATTTTTGTTTATAGAAAAGTACTCTCCTGCATGAAGAATCAAACCGTACACAGTGAAAACAAAATTGCCATTCTATGAGTAGCGATTTTGTTTTCCTTGCTATGGTATTCATATCCACCCGAAATGTCTGCACGCATTATAAATACCATCATCATCGGCATCATCAGTAATATACTTCGCCTTCTTTTTCAAAACCGGCTTCGCATTCCCCATAGCGACCGTCATCCACTCGGGACGGAACATGGAACAGTCATTCAGTCCGTCGCCAAAAACAACGATCCGGTCATCGGATACATCATACTTCTTCATAATTTCAAAAATGCCCCTCTCTTTGTAGACAGGTTCTACAAGCATTGTTCCTTTCGTAAGCCACACATGGGGCAGCGTGTGCAGAGGAATCTCTTTTACTTCCCTTTTGGCGCAGGCTATAAAGATTTTGTAAATCTGCGCCGCCCTGCGATAATCGTAACGGCTGTCCACCACCGTTTCATAGTACCGGTCCGTCACACGCTCAAGGTAGTCATCGTACTTTGTTTTCCGCCGCTTTTTATTTTCCGTCGTCACTGCCCAGGGATGTTTTTTCCCGTCGATTTCACCAAGTAAACGGAAGCAGGCCTCCAGCGGCAGTCCTTCATGGTAAAGGATCTTTCCGCAGCAGGTCACGCCATTTCCCCCGTCGGAAATCACGGAATCGATACCAAGTTCTTCCGCCACGTCGACGGCATCCGCCTGCAGGCGCCCCGACGCAATAGCTACAAAATTTCCCTTTTCCTGCAGCCGGCGGACCGCTTCCCTTGCACTGTCCGGATAATCGGCAGTAAGCGGTGTCGTCAGTGTTCCGTCTATATCAAAAAAGAAATATCGTTTCATACAGCCTCCCTTGCTCTTTATTTTATGGTACGGGAAAGAAGCATTTCCTGCAAGCCGCTCCTGCGTTTCTCCCGCAGGAGTCCCGCTTCCGGCTCTCCAAAAATGATTTTTTTATATTTTGTATTATAATAAGGAAAATCATTATAATTAGTCACACTATACTAAGGAGATATTATGCCGTCTATTTTACGTTCGATCGTGCTCAGCACACTGGGCACCATTTCCCTTGTCCTTGCTCTTCTGTGGGCCATCGGCGACGAGCGGTTTGTTCCGAGCCTTTCCAATCCCCACCTTTTGACTTCCGCCGGTATCCTTCTTCTCACGAACACGGGATTATTTATCATATTCAAAAAAGAATTTCTGAAGAAATATTTCTTTCCGTCTCTCCTTTTACCCTCCGTATGGTTTGCCGCCTTTACCTGGGCTTATGGTTACATGTACCTGCCGGAAAACAAGTATCTCGGCGACTATTACAGCATGATTTCCCTTTTATTTTCCCTTTCTTACCTGTCCCTTGCCTGGAAATGGAAACTGAAGCGGGGCGCTTTCCTCTGGTCTGTCTTAACCGGCCTCTTTTCTTTTTTCATGATCCTCGTACCCCTGATCTACATCGGCTACTATATCATTTATAAAAGCGAAATGGATATCTTCGCCCTGATGGCTATTGCTATGACGAACGCCCGTGAAGCGGCGGAATTTGTTGAGACGGTGGCTGCACCCGCCCTTATTGCCGCCGTGGCGATTTTTGCCATCATCCTACTGATTTCCTGCTTCTACATCGCCCGCCGTTTTTTCATGTCCATGGAAACGGCAGAGACGCCCTTCCTCACCGCCGGACGCGGCGGCCTCATAGGTTTTATCATATTTACCATTCTTTTTTCCGGCGGTTTCTTACGGCAGATGAGACATATTTTCCCGCTGCAGATTTATTATGCCGCCAAGAAGGGCAGCGGCAGTTTCAAACTCATGGAAACGCTGAACCGGCACCTTGCCGAAAATGCAAAAGCTGTCGTCCTTCTTCCCGGCCAGACAGCGGAAGACGGCACCCATATCATTGTCATCGGTGAAAGCGCAAGCCGCGATCATATGCAGTCTTTTACCCCTGGTTACCCCGTAAAGACGACGCCCTGGGAAGATGCCATGGCGAAATCCCCCGACTTTTTCTTCGCGGATAAAGGATACGCAAATTTCCCGACAACCGTCATGTCATTGAGCTATGCTCTCACCAATACGAACCAATACAATAAAACTGCTCTGAATGATGCCGTCAGCCTGGTAGACGCTGCCAAAGCGGCAGGATACCGCACCGACTGGATTTCTTTCCAGAACAGAAGCTCTCTTGCCAGTGCCGGCGTTTCCGTCATCGGTGAACGGTGTGACGCGTCCTATTGGGAAAACAGCCTTGACGGCGAAGCGGTAAAAGTCATGAAAAGACTTCCGCCCGCCAGGAGGCGTATCATTTTCATCCACATCAACGGCAGCCATTATAATTATCTGGCCCGCGTCCCCGTGGGATACGGAAAATCCACGGATATTCCCGAAGATGATCCTTACTATAACTATGATGTCACGCTGGCCTACACCGATGAAATGCTCCACAGTATCTTTACATACGCCAAAGAGCATTTGAATCTGAAAACTATGATTTACTTTTCCGATCATGCGGAAGACATGGTGTATTACCACGGCACTTCGGGTTTCTCCTACGACATGATCCGCATTCCTTTCTGGATCTACCTTTCTCCGGACTATAGGAAGATCCACCCTGATATCCTTCCGGCGCTTCAGTCAAATAAAGATAAGATTTTTACCAACGATCTTCTCTTTGAAACAGCGTCAGGCATCTGGCAGGCAAAGACAAATTTTTATCAGGACATTTACGATCTGTCCTCTCCGTCTTATGTTCTTGATCAGGAAGCGGTCACCATGCACGGGAAACTGCTCATTACCGACGACCCGAAATTTAAAAAATAGATAAAGCGAAAGGATGGCCTGCGGGTCATCTTTTTTTGCGGATCATTTTACTCACAAGATCCCCGCGTCTTCCGACACCTCTTATGCTTCCGTATTTTCTTGATTTTCATGAACACATTTTTGTTTAATTCACAAAATATTTTTTGCATTTTATATTGACAGCATCAGAATATAGTGGTAACATCACTTTAACAGATAGTTAATACATAGTTTTAACTTGGAGTATATGCAAAATGATTAATGAAACACTGCACACATTCATCTCCGTTACCAAAAACGGCAGTTTCAACAAAGCAGCGGAAAAGCTTTCCCTTACCGCCCCTGCCGTGATGAAGCAGATGAATTCTCTGGAAAAAAGCGTCGGTGCCCCTCTCTTTGAGCGGACGAACCGCGGTATCCGCCTCACACCGGCAGGAGAATCTTTTTTGAAAGATGCCAAAACCATCCTCCGGTACACAAGAAAATCCATCGAGCGTGCGCAGATCGCCGCGGGACAAACCCCTCATCTGCCGACATGCGGTGCGCAGAAGGCGGGCTCTGTCCATCCTGCCGACCCCCTCCCCACTGACAGGGAAGAAAGAAACCGGCGCGAATCGGCGAGACGCCACGCGGACATTGCGGAAGCCCAGGGGAAATCCGCAGAAGAAATTCATCCATCGGGATGCAAACGGCGCCCATATATTTCCGTAAATAAAACTGCTATCTGTAAATATATTTTTTAAGAAAGAAGGAAAACATAATGACACATCCACAATATCCAATTCCTCAGGACGAAGAGGGAAGAAAACGTTACGAATCGGCAAAACGCCATGCGGCACTCGCAAAAGAACAGGGAAAATCCCTTGATGAAATCCATGAAATCTTCAAGAAGGTCATGAATGGCACAGGTAAGTGCAGCGGCAGGAAAGAAGAAGCGGTTTCAAAATGCCACGGCCATTACCCGATTCCCGAAGATGAAGAAGGCAAAAAGCGCTATGAATCTGCTCTGCGCCATGTGGCCATTGCCAAAGAAAACGGCAAGTCCGTTGATGAGCTCCATGCGATTTTCAAGAAAGTCATGGAAGGCACAGGCAAGTGCAGCGGCAGAAAGCAGTAATCCTTTACCGGAAGCAGAAGATATGACATGAAATTTGTGTCATATCTTTTTTCATGCTGAAAATCCCGGTGATCTCTTACGAAAGAAGACCGGCAGGTATTTTTGTACATTTCCCAGGAAAAAACAGGAGCGGTTCTCCTGTTTCCTTTTTACAGTAATTTTTAATCGCCTCTTCCATACCGCCAGGAGCAGCGGTATATTCAACGCCCTGCCACATATCCCCCTCAGACGAAAAGGAATTTCGTAAAGCTCCACTTGATGCTGGCCCCTTTCAAAATTTCCAAATGTTTTTCTTTCAGCTTTCTGTTAATCAATAAAAAAAAGAAGCAGCAGTGCCGCTTCAAAAAGGGGGAGGCACCATCGCGCCTCAAATGAGAACTATATAATAACATCATGTCGATGCTATTACCAAAGAGGGGGGGAGAACGATGATGGTATTTCCCTGTTACCACCATCGTTCCAAGGAGGGTGAACCATGGCCGGCCAAGCCGGCAGTAATCATCCATAGTTCAAGCACAAATATATGTCTGCTCCGTTTCCGGAGTTACCGTAAAAAGGGGGAACGATGACTTTTCCCTGCCGCCATCGTTCGGAGAAAGTGAACCTTGCAAGTTATCCCTGCAAGTATATGTAAAGCCGTTTCCGGCATTACAACGAATATACAGAAACGCCTCTCGGGCTGTTTCTGAAAGGATGAACGATCGTATTTCCCTTTACCATCGTTCTTGAGAGAACCTACAAAAAAATCCATCCCTGCTGATGTAAGGATGGATACTTTGCGCGTTAAAATCAATACACGCTACCTCCCCATCACTCGCAGGTCAAACAGTAGTAAAAACAGGCAGTTCTCCTGACTCTGCTTCATCGCTTGTCCGGTCTTCCCAATTCCTCAGTGACTTTCATCAGACTTGCTCGGCATTACAGTGGCGGGACCGTGTCGGCATCGCACCGATCTTCCCTATTAAGCCTTCACAGGCACCTGTTTTTCCTATTCGGTTGTCCTAATGATATCACTCTATAAAGCTTCTGTCAATGATAAAATGATTGTTCCGAACGCATGATCAGCGCAAACCAATTCATATCGTTTCAGGTGAGGATTTCCAGTGTTCCCGCCTTTTCTAAAAGTTTTATATCGATAGGAGAATAGGTATCTGGATATTTCCTGAGAAAATATTGTTCTTCTTCCGGTGCGGCATAGAAGTTTTCCAGGCGTCTGGCTTCTGTGCGGATCGGCGGCCGTATATTTTTCTCATTTTCATACTCATTGAAAACAAGACAGGATTCGCTCACGGGCCTCGAGTTGCCCCTGTTCTGGTAATAGGCCATATAGTAGGTAATCTGCGGCGTATCTTCTCCTGATACGTAATAGATGCCTGTCCTGTAATGGGGTCCGGTGCATTTCCCCTGGATACCGTCGGTGTAGGGATTGACTATGGTAAAAAACACAGAGAGCAATGTCCCTATATCTATTTTTTTCGGGTTATAGGTTACTTTTACACATTCTACCGCCTGTACTTTTCCATTTTCCACGTCTTCTTTCCGCGGATTCGGTACAGAGCTGTTGGCAAATCCCGCGGTTGTCTCCACAACGCCTTTTATACGGGAAAATACTTCCTGCACTCCATAGTAGGGACCGCCCGCAAGATACAAGTCTTTCACGGCAATTCCTCCTTTTCTGCTGTCTTCGTTTCTGACAAATTCATGTCGTATTTCATGGTAAAAATGAAGAATCCCCCCGAGGTCCTCCCCGGGGTTTTTCTCCACACTTATTATTTCTTTAATGTTTTGTTTCTTCCAGGTGGCGCGCGGCAGCCCTATCCATATCAAAGACACGGATAAGTTCCGTAACCGCCTGGCTGGGTGACACGACACCGGTCAATACCGCCGCACGGACTTCCGGCAGGCGGCTCTTGATGATCGGATCTTCAAAGAACAAATTATGAAGATGCTCCTCAATCATACTGCGTACCCAGGAAAGAGTCTGACGCTGGCGCCGGTTCTCAAAGACGCCTGATTTTTTGGTGACTTTCTCAAACTCGCGCATAACTGCCCAAAGCTCAAGCAGTCCCGTTTTCTTCAAGGCCGAGCAGCGATAAGCATGGGTCTGCCAGCCTTCTGTGGCGGGACGGATAAATTCTACCATCCGTTCATATTCCCCCTGGGTGACTTTCGCCCGTTCTAGGTTGTCGCCATCGGCCTTGTTGACCACAATGGCGTCCGCCAATTCCATAATCCCCTTTTTGATGCCCTGCAGATCGTCCCCTGCGCCTGTCAATACGACAAGCATAAAGAAGTCGACCATATCGCGTACTGTCGTTTCCGACTGCCCGACCCCGACAGTTTCCACAAGGATGACATCGTAGCCTGCCGCTTCACAAAGCAGCATAGTCTCACGGCTCTTGCGGGTCACACCGCCCAGCGTCCCCTTAGAAGGAGAAGGACGTATGAAACAGTTCGGTTCTCTGGAGAGATTCTGCATACGTGTCTTGTCCCCTAAGATGGATCCGCCGGTAATGGTGCTTGTCGGGTCGACTGCCAGCGCCGCCACTTTGTAGCCTTGCTGGCAAAGCATTGTACCAAAAGATTCGATGAAACTACTCTTGCCTGCCCCGGGCACACCGGTGATCCCGATACGAAGCGCATGACCCGTTCGGGGCAGAAGAGCCTGGAGCACGCGCTGTGCCTTGTCGAAATCCTTGGGAGCATTACTTTCGATAAGGGTGATGGCTTTGGAGAGGATCATGCGATCCCCCTTTGCCACACCTTCGACGTATTCTTCGATAGACATTTTCTTACGAAGCGGCACTTTTCTCAAATGCACGGCATCCGGATATTCTTTGGCACCGGTCACACTGTTTACGGCACTGTCAATCCCCCGCACGACGGAACATGCAAATTCCGGGTTCGGTTCTTCAGGCACCCAGCTGGGTCTCAAGTCATCATCGTTCTTGGACATAATACTTACCTTAACCTTCCTTGGCTTCCGCCTCAGCGCGGTCTACGAGCATGTGAAGCAGCTTAATGCAGCATTCCGGAATGTTTGTGCCCGGTCCGAAGATCGCCTGTGCGCCATGATCGTAGAGGTATTGATAATCCTGTGCAGGAATAACACCGCCGATGCAGACAAGGATATCTTCACGGCCGCGTTTTTTCAGTTCTTCCACGATAGCCGGCAAGAGGGTCTTGTGACCTGCCGCAAGAGAGGAAAAGCCAACCATATGGACGTCGTTATCCACAGCATCCTGTGCCGCTTCTTCCGGCGTCTGGAACAGCGGTCCTACGTCGACGTCCCAGCCCATATCGGCAAAGGATGTCGCGAGAACCTTCTGGCCTCTGTCGTGTCCGTCCTGCCCCATCTTAGCCAGGAAAATACGGGGACGGCGGCCTTCCAATGCTTCAAATCTGTCGGCCAGTTTCTTTGCTTCTTCCAGTTTCGCGGAACCGTCAAATTCGCTGGAATATACACCGGAAATAGTATGGATGGTAGCGTTGAAACGGCCGGATACTTTTTCAACCGCATCGGAAATTTCACCGAGGGACGCACGGTCATGAGCCGCCTGTACCGCAAGTTCAAGCAGGTTACCGTTTTCACGGCTTTCTGCCGCTTTGGTGATTGCTTCCAGATCGCGGGCAACAGCCTCAGGATCACGGATGCTTCTCAGTTTTTCGAGACGTTTAATCTGCGCATTACGAACAGCGGTATTGTCGATGGACAGTACGTTCAGCGGATCTTCCTTCGCCAGACGGTACTTGTTCAAGCCGACAATGGTTTCCTTACCGCTGTCGATATCTGCCTGACGGCGGGCAGCGCATTCTTCGATACGCATCTTCGGCAGGCCGGTAGAAATAGCTTTTGCCATACCGCCCAAAGCTTCGACTTCCTGTATATGCGCCCAAGCACGGCGGATGATTTCATTTGTCAGATATTCTACATAGTAGGAACCACCCCACGGATCAATAATCTTGCAGGCTTTCGTTTCATCCTGGATATAAAGCTGTGTATTACGTGCCAGACGTGCGGAAAAGTCGGTCGGCAGCGCGATGGCTTCGTCAAGTGCGTTGGTATGGAGAGACTGGGTATGGCCCAGAGCCGCAGACATGGCTTCCATACAAGTACGGGCGATATTATTGAAAGGATCCTGTTCCGTCAGCGACCAGCCGGAAGTCTGGGAATGGGTACGTAGTGCCATGGATTTCGGATTCTTCGCACCGAACTGTTTCAGAATCTTTGCCCAGAGAACGCGGGCCGCTCTCATCTTTGCGATTTCCATAAAATAGTTCTTGCCCTGATCCCAGAAGAAGGACAGACGTTTAGCGAAGGCATCGACCGGAAGACCCGCCTTTTCACCGCAGCGGATGTATTCCATGCCGTCTGCCAGCGTATAACCGATTTCAAGGTCACAGGTAGCGCCGCATTCCTGGATATGGTAACCGGAAATGGAGATACTGTTGAACTTCGGCATATAGTTGGTGGTATATTCGAAAATATCACCGATGATACGCATGGACATGGCAGGCGGATAAATGTAAGTATTACGAACCATGAACTCTTTCAGGATATCATTCTGGATCGTGCCTGCCAGAATCTTCTTGTCTACGCCCTGTTCGATACCGGCACTGATGAAGAATGCCAGAATCGGAAGAACGGCACCGTTCATTGTCATGGATACGGACATCTGGTCCAGCGGAATGCCTGCGAAGAGGATATTCATATCAAGCATGGAGCAGACGGATACGCCTGCTTTGCCGACGTCACCGATAACACGGGGGTTATCCGCATCATAGCCGCGGTGGGTCGGAAGGTCAAATGCGATAGACAGCCCTTTCTGGCCTGCCGCCAGGTTTCTGCGGTAGAACGCATTAGATTCTTCAGCAGTGGAGAACCCTGCGTACTGGCGTACCGTCCATGGGCGGAATACATACATCGTGGAGTAAGGTCCGCGGAGGAACGGAGGGATACCGCTCATGTAATCCAAGTGGTTGCACTGGTCATACACATCTTTGCCGTAGAGCGGACCTACAGGAATACGTTCCATCGTATTTTCATAGAGAGCATCATAATTTTTGCCCGTCGTTTTTTCCAGTTCCGCTTTCCATTCGTCATAAGAACAATGGGGATGTTCTTCAAGGTTTAATTTTGTAAAATCGGGGTTCATTGCCATCTTATTTTACCTCCTCTTCCGTAATCTTCATGCCTTTTTTCTGCTGGAGCATACGGAGGATATCGTAGCAGTTTGCTTTCACGCTGATAAATTCATCTATACCGGCTTCACGATATACCGCTTCCATATCTTTCGGAGCAGCGCCTGCAAGGAAAAGCGTACCTTTCCCCAAAACTTCCTTCAAACGCGGCGCCAGCGCCGGCACATCTTCCGGATAAGTAGCGTCAGTAGAGCAGATGACGGCACAGTCATAAGGAGTTCCTTTATCATCGCAGCCTGCCTTCAGCGCTTCCACACACTTATCCCAACGTGAACCCGGTTTATCTTCATCATCCTGGAAGCCGTTATTCAAATGAACGCTGAATTCGCCTACCTGCAGAAAACTGGTGGAGAAATCAGCTCTCGCCTTATGCTGCGGAATCGGTCCCATATTGGCCAGGAATATTTCCACATTCTTGCCGGTTTCCTTTTTAAACGCCTGTGTGTCAAAGCGGAGTTTTTCAAAACGTTCGGTCCAGCGGTGCGCGTAAATCTTTCTCACTTCGATGGAATCCGCTTTGGCGGCTCTTGCTGTGCGTACTTCAGAAATTGTAGCGCCGGCGGAGAATGCGGCAATTGCCTTCTCAACGATGTCGGTATCGGCTGCTTTCAGTTCTTCCAGCTTTTCCTTCAGGAAATCTTTGTCCATATCGGCACGATATTTCTCAACGCCTTCAGACAGTTCTTTTTTCAGCGCCGGTACATCTTCCGGACGCGGATCAAGAAGTTCTTCCGTCATATTCGGATACATGTTCGTTCCGACAGCGCTGTCTTTCCGGAGGTCAAGCGCCTTGAAACGCTGTTTCAGTACATCAACGATCTGCTGCTGCGGATACTCTTCTTCGAGAGCTTTCAGTATACCGCCAAGAGATTCTATTTTCTGGAATTCTCCCCAAATCTTTTCAGCCATTTCCTTAGTCAGTGTTTCAATGCCCCAGGAACCGCCGGCCGGATCAATCGGACGAAGCATGCCGAATTCTTCCTGCAGCATAATGTGTACGTTTCTCGCAATACGGCGGGAGAATTCATCCCCTTTGCGTACAGTCGCATCATAAGGATCATTTTCATAAGAATCAACGCCGCCGACAACCGCAGAGAAAATCTGGGTTGTTTCACGAAGCATGTTTACACCGATATCGAAAATCGTCTTGGTAAACATCGCCGGACGGGCATGAATTTTACAGGACCGGTCTTTTTCTTCAGCACCGAAAGCCTTCATGATATTGGACCATACCTGGCGGGCAGCACGAAGCTTGGCAATTTCGATGTAGAAAGTAGCGCCTGTGTTAAACGCGAAGTGCAGAGACTGGGCAATATCATGAATATCGATACCGCGTTTCTGCATTTCACGGATATATTCAACAGCAATAGCAAACGTATAAGCCACTTCCTGTACGGCATTCGCACCGCCATTGGAGAAAATATCGCTTCTGACGAAAATGGTGCGGAGCTGCGGCGCATTCTTTCTCGTCCAGCGGATAGATTCCGCCATTTCATCATACAGTTCCTCCAGCGGCTGGTTCAGCTTTCCTCTCTTAATCAGCTGGGCAATCGGGTTCGCTCCGATAACACCTTTCACTTTGCTGACATCTTTTCCCTTAGCCTTCAATGTCGCGGCTACCAATGCCAGCATACGGAGAGAGGAAGTACCGGCATACATCATAAACGGGATCTTTTCCATATCAAGACCGTCAAGCAGGGTATGCATATCTTCCAGCGCGGTAATGCTTACGCCTATATCGCCCGGCTTTTCGGCATCCATGACATCAATGCCGTCGGCAGTGGCGGTATCAATACGTACATTATAAACAGTGGAACCTCTGTCGATTTCATGCTTCAGAAGTTCATTATTTTCTTTCGGCAGCGTTTCATCGCATGCCTGGGCAATACCCCATGGAGCGCATTTATAGCCGTTCACCGTTGCGCCGCGGAGAAAATCTCCCATGCCCGGATAATCATCTGTCGGAAGAATCTTATCAGTTGCTGACGGTCCGGTTCTCCATGTATAAATCGGATCAAAGGTAATCCCTTCATAAGTCTTGGTAAACATGATCTTATCGAAAGGCTTTCCTTTCAACAGAGCATTACAAGCCTCCACCCACTCCTCATAGGTCGGCTTTTCAAATTCGTCAAATTTTACTTCTGGGAAATCGGCTTTTTCATTTGATTTTCTCAAGATCGCTTCCAACTCTTTGTCAGTAAGCTGCTTGACCGATTCCTGGGTATTCTGTTCTGCCATGAAAACATCCTCCTTATAATAATTTTAGACAATTCCGCGGAAAATACAGCTTGCAGACAAGACGGCAGAGTCCCTGACGGAACATCCTTTCAAATGCCTGGCATAACGTCTTTCAAGCCGGACTTTCAAAATCCCCGATATGTACACCTCCTTACAATCTACTCACAAAAAAACGACTATCACGCGAAACTGATAGCCGGACAAGGAAATAATTTCCCAATCCCCTCCCCATCTCTCGCAGGTATAACGGTGATTCTTAGACAGATAGTTCTCCTGGCTCAAGTTCCTCGTTTATATCGCCTTCCCAGTTACCCAGTGACATACTTGATATAAACTCCCTTTACAGTGGCGGGACCGCTCCGGATTCTACCGGATTCTCTTTTACGCTTTCGCACCTGTCAGATATGTGAAATTGTCTAAATAACTACATTTTTAGTATAATTCATTACATTCTAAGTGTCAATCAACCACATTCATATTTAATATAATTAATTTTTATATTTATCCACATCTTTACCCCTGATTTATTGATTTTTCATTTATTACTACTATATAATGAGATTAATGTTGCAAACTATTAAAAATATCTTACCTATCTTATAGGAGGAAACAGGAGGTCGGAAATATGACAAACACTGAAAAAGAAAGACGAACTGAAGAAGCATTGAAACTGAGCAGCCTCTTCGAAGAACTGGATGGCCGCCGTCCGAGGCTTTTCATGCCGGAGCTTGAAGATGATGACGATAAAGAAGCAAGAAAACTTGCCGCCACGACATTTGCCGACCACGGCTGGGACGTAGATGTAAGCCCCCTCCTCTCCCCGGAAAGCTCCGCGCAGAATGCTGCCGACAATGACGTCCATTTCATCTTCTACACATCCAAAAGCCCTGCGATGAAGCAAAAATTGATCGCGCTCTCCCAGACACTTGCCATGATCGGCCGGGACGACATCCTCATAGCCGCCCATCAGGTCAGCAAAGATGATAAGGAACTCCTCTTCCGTTACGGCATCCTCGCCGCTTTCGACAAGAATACGGATGTAAGCGATGTAAGCCTTACCATGCTCCGCGTCCTCGTCTCCATGGCAAAAGAAGAACAGAATCCCACCGAGGAAATGCCTTATTGATCCTCAGTCCCTTATAAACAGGAGAAACATCCTCCTGTTTTTTTATTGCGGACAAACAGCATATAGACTCCCAAAAGAAAATGCCGGGCATTGCAAAAAATATTTCAGAAATACTTTCATCTACTCATCAGCATACTTTAAGCACTGCTATCCTGTATCTGTACAGACATACAAAAACGATTTGATCTCACAGCTCCGCGTTTTGGTCCGGCATCCGGAACCGCCTCGATACCACCTCTCCATGCAGCTTCTGTATAAGCAGATGCAAATCAATATTCAGCAGTTTAGCAGATGACTTATTGCATAATTCTATTACGACCGGATCCCTTAAAACACAATCAAAAAATTCTTCCGGCATCTCATAATGCAAAACAACCTATTCCGTATGCCCGACTGTTTCGGATTTTCTATACTCATCAAGTAAGCAGAAATACTGCTCATCATTATAGTCAGATTCCTCCCCACCTCCTTACAAAGATGAATAGTACCTGCACTTTAATATGATATCTGCAATCCGGGAATCTCTAAAAATCTCTTTTTGCCTTTAATGAAGTCCATTATCCCGTTCACAAAATTGAACAGCAAAAAAGCAGTGCCGAAGCACTGCTTTTTGTAATTAGAATCAGCCAACTGTGAAGAGTGTGTCGCCGCCCTGTACGCTCTGGCCTTCGCTGACCGGCATGCCGGTAATCTTGCCATCGCAGGGAGCCATGATCGGGTTGCCCATCTTCATAGCTTCGAGAACGAGAACTTCGTCACCTGCTGCTACTGCGTCGCCAACGTGTTTGTTGATACGCAGAACTTTGCCCGGCATCGGAGCTTCTACTACTTCACCTGCGCCGGCCGGAGCTGCTGCCGGTGCGGGAGCTGCTGCTGGAGCGGGTGCCGGAGCCGGAGCTGCCGCCGGTGCTGGAGCTGCTGCCGGTGCGGGAGCTGCCGCCGGTGCCGCTGCTACGGGGGCTGCTGCCGCGCCGCTGTCTTTAACTACTACATCGTAATCCTGGCCGTTAACTGTTACGGTAAATTTTCTCATTGTTCTTCCTCCTAATTTTGTACTTTCAACTTTCAATTAGAACTGCTGGTTTCCGGAAACACCTGCAATGCGGGCGCCTGTGGTCCAGCCAGGTCTTGCTGCCGGGCGGATAGAAACGATTTCTCCGCCGCCCATAGCAACGATTGCTGCCGCAATGGCTGCTACAACAGCACCATTATCAGCGGCTCTTGGAGCTGCTGCCGGTGCCGCTTTTTTAGGAGCTGCAGCCGGTGCTGCGGACTGATTGAGAGATGAACGTACTTGGCAGATCATGATCAGGGCAATGACTGCCAGAACGGCAGCTGCTACCGCGATATACATAACTGTATCGTTATTCATCCAAACCCATCCTTTCAAATATTATCAATGTGTAAATATATATTACAGCGGAATGTTTCCGTGTTTCTTAGCCGGATGTACTTCATGTTTGGAAGCAAGCATCTTCAGAGCATTGATAACTACCGGACGAGAATTTCTCGGATCAATAACTGCGTCTACATAGCCGCGTTCTGCAGCTTTGTAAGGAGTTGCAAATTCATCAACATATTCCTGTGTACGCTGTTCTTTCTGCGGATCCTTCTTGAAAATAATGTTTGCTGCGCCGGCAGGTCCCATAACGGCAATTTCTGCGGTCGGCCAAGCGAATACTTGGTCAGCCCCCTGTTCACGGGAACACATGGCGATGTAGGAACCGCCGTATGCTTTACGGAGAATCAGGGTAATCTTCGGAACTGTTGCTTCGCAGTACGCAAACAGCATCTTAGCTCCGTGACGGATTACACCTGCATATTCCTGCTGCTTGCCGGGCAAGAAGCCGGGAACATCGACAATGTTCAGAACCGGGATATTGAAGCAGTCGCAGAAACGAATGAAACGGGCGCCTTTGTCGGAAGCATTGTAGTCAAGGCAGCCTGCCATGAAGTTAGGCTGATTGGCAATAATGCCTACGGTCTGTCCATCCATACGGCAGAAGCAGGTAATGATGTTCTTAGCCCATTCCTTAGCTACGTCGTAGTATTCACCGTTGTCAACGATGGACTTGATTACATCATACATATCGTATGGTGCATTGGAGTTCTCCGGCATAAGGGTATCCAGACTTTCATCTGTACGGGTCGGATCATCTCCGGTTTCAACAATCGGTGCATCTTCCATATTGTTGCTCGGCAGGAAAGAAAGGAGGTAACGAATCTGTTTAATGCAGTCTTCGTCATTTTCAGCTGCAAACTGGGCAACACCGGATGTACGGTTGTGAGTCATAGCGCCGCCGAGAGCTTCAGCGGTAATCTTTTCGCCGGTTACGGATTCAACTACTGCCGGTCCTGTCAGGAACATCTGAGAGGTGCCTTTTACCATGTAGATGAAGTCGGTCAGTGCCGGGGAATATACAGCGCCGCCTGCAGATGGCCCCATGATTGCGGAAATCTGAGGAATAACGCCGGATGCAATGGTATTGCACCAGAAAATCTTGCCATAGCCGGAAAGAGCATCTACTGCTTCCTGGATACGGGCTCCGCCGGAATCATTCAGGCCTACGCAAGGAGCACCGACTTTAAGAGCCAGTTCGTTTACATGAACGATTTTCGCAGCGTGCATTTCACCAAGGGAGCCGCCTTCTACCGTGAAGTCCTGGGCGAATGCAAATACAAGTCTTCCGTCTACGGTACCATAACCGGTAACAACACCTTCGCCGGGGAGATCTTTCTTCTCCTGACCGAAGTTGTAGCAACGGGATTTAACGAGTGCGTTGACTTCCACGAAAGAACCTTCATCAAAGAGAAGAGCAATTCTTTCACGGGCAGTCAGCTTGCCTTTTCCGTGCTGGCTTGCAACACGTTTTTCTCCACCCATAGCCTCTACGTGTGCGAGGTTATTGTGAAGAAGTTCAATTCTTTCTGCAACAGTTGCCATTCTTACACCTCCAAAAATATTGGTCCCTTACAGGGACGTCCCTATTATAGCATAGGGACCGATCCTTATGCTATTAGAAAGACGGGCCGCCGGGGCGTTCGGTCAGTTCCAGCAAAAGGCCGGTAACTTTCGGGTGCATAAATGCGATGTGGCAGCCGCCAGCACCAACTCTCCAATGTTTGTCAAGCTTTGCTTCTTCCGGAAGTGCAGCAAGCGCTTCGACAATGTTGTCTACGCGAAGAGCTACATGCTGGAAGCCATTCTTGCCGCCGTTCTTCGCGATATAGCGGGCAATCGGGCCGTCCGGAGTTGTGGAACCCAGGAATTCCAGTTCACATGCTTCGCTCTGTGCGGACGGTTTGAAGAAGCTTGTCGTTACATGCTGTTCTTCTACCGTTTCGTCCGGAAGGGACGGTTCAAGGTTCAGCAGATCTTTCATCTGCTTCTTGATCAGCGCCAGATCATTAACAGCTACGCCGACATGGTCTACACATAATACTTTGAATGCCATAATAATTCCTCCTTTGAATTATTTAAATATATTTCCCACGATAGAATCAACGACTGTGAAAGGATCATTTTCTCTTTCATAGACTTGTTCTACGTAGTCAGCAAATTTACCCGTCTGTACGATATCTTCCATAACATAACGGGAAATGCGGTCGTGGATCATCTCTACCATCTCAGTGCGGGCGCGTTCACGTCTGCGTTCTTCCAGCAAGCCGGATTCTTCAAGATATTTACGATGGGAATTAAGAGAGTTGACAACGTCCGCGACGCCTTCGTCCTTGTTTGCAATCGTCCTTTCAATAGGAGGACGCCAGTTTTGGGCCTCACCCAAATCGAGCATCATTTCGATTTCAACATTCAGACGGTCCGCGCCGTCACGATCACATTTATTAATGCAGAATACATCCCCGATTTCAAGGATGCCTGCCTTAATCGCCTGAATATCGTCACCCAGTCCGGGTACGAGCACAACGAGTGTTGTATCCGCATTCTTGACGATATCTACTTCCGACTGCCCTACGCCTACTGTTTCGATGAAAATAACATCGAGACCGAAAGCATCCATCAGTTTTACCGCATCGGTAGTCTTTCTGGACAAACCGCCAAGACTGCCGCGAGTACCCATACTGCGGATATATACACCTTCGTCCAGTGTGAGGTCATTCATTCTGATACGGTCGCCAAGAATAGCTCCGCCGGAGAATGGAGAAGTCGGGTCAATAGCAACAATACCGACTGTTTTTCCCTGTTTCCTGTACTGTTTAATCAGCGCATCTGAAAGTGTGCTCTTACCCGCACCAGGTGCACCAGTGATACCGATGACCTGTGCACGACCGGTATGGTGGTAGATTTCTTTCATGATATCTTCCCAGCCATCACGTTCGTCTTCAACGATGGTTATTGCTCTCGCTAAGGCACGTCTGGAACCGTCCCAAAAATTTTTCATTGAGAATTCCATGGATACACCGCCTTTTTAAGAGTAAATAATAGCGGCATGGGGCTACAGCAAATGCAGCCCCGTGCAACTATTAAGCTTCTATTGGATAGAAGAAAATGTCAATTATACGTTAGCTTTGATGCAGTCGATAATTTCCTTGGTCGGTGTGCCGGGAGTGAAGATGGCTTTTACGCCAGCTGCTTTCAGACCTGGGATATCACCGGCAGGAATTACGCCGCCGCCGATAACGAGAACATCTTCCATTCCCTTAGCTTTCAGTGCTTCTACTACTTCCGGGAACAGGGTGTTGTGAGCACCGGACAAAAGGCTCAGTGCTACAACATTAACGTCTTCCGCATCTGCCGCTTCAACAATCTGAGCTACAGTCTGACGAAGACCTGTGTAAATAACTTCCATACCTGCATCGCGAAGTGCGCGGGCAACTACTTTTGCACCGCGATCATGTCCATCAAGACCCGGTTTAGCAACGAGTACTCTGATACGTTTTTCTGCCATAGTTATATACCTCCAGAAATTTTAGTTAGGATTAAAGGGTGTTGTGTGCTTTGTATTCGCCGAATACTTTGCGGAGAACGCCGCAGATTTCGCCGAGGGAGCAGTAAGCACGTACGCAGTCAAGGATGACAGGCATCAGGTTGACGTTTTCATCAGCAGCTGCAACTTCCAGCTTAGCCAATTCTTCCTGAACCTTTACGTTGTCACGTTCAGCCTTAACTTTAGCCAGTTTGTTCTTCTGGAATTCGCCTGCGGATGCGTCAACCTTCAGGAGGCCTTCAACCGGAGCTTCTTCCATGGTGAACTTGTTGACGCCAACGATTGTTCTTTCGCCGGATTCAACAGCCATCTGCCATGCATAAGCAGATTCCTGGATTTCTTTCTGGATATAACCTTTATCGATAGCTTCTACAGCGCCGCCCATTTCATCAATCTTGCGGATGTATTCTCTTGCTTCAGCTTCGATAGCGTTGGTCATAGCTTCTACATAGTAGGAGCCGCCCAGCGGATCGACTACGTCAGCCAGACCGGATTCATAAGCAACGATCTGCTGTGTACGCAGAGCGATGGTTACGGATTCAGTGGTCGGCAGCGCAAGAGCTTCATCACGGGAGTTTGTATGGAGGGACTGTGTTCCGCCCATAACTGCCGCTGCTGTCTGAAGAGCAACACGAACGATGTTGTTGTTCGGCTGCTGAGCAGTCAGCATGGAGCCTGCAGTCTGGGTATGAACGCGAAGCATCATGGACTTGGCTTTCTGAGCATGGAAACGTTCTTTCAGAATGGATGCCCAGAGACGACGGGATGCACGGAATTTAGCAACTTCTTCAAGTACGTTGTTGTGAGCGTTCCAGAAGAAGGACAGACGGCCTGCGAAATCATCGATTTTCAGACCGGCTTTCAGAGCTGCTTCGATGTAGGCGATACCATCAGCGATGGTGAAAGCGATTTCCTGAGCAGCGGTGGAGCCTGCTTCGCGGATATGGTAGCCGGAAATGGAAATGGTGTTCCACTTCGGTACATTCTGGGAGCAGTATTCAAAAATGTTGGTAATCAGACGCATGGACGGTTTAACCGGGAAAATATAGGTTCCGCGAGCTGCGTATTCTTTCAGAATATCGTTCTGAATAGTGCCGCGGAGCTGATCAGCCGGTACGCCCTGCTTTTCAGCAACTGCGATGTACATAGCCAGCAGTACGGATGCCGGTGCGTTGATTGTCATGGATGTGGAAACTTTGCCCAAATCAATCTGATCGAAAAGGATTTCCATATCTTTCAGGGTATCGATTGCTACGCCTACCTTGCCAATTTCGCCGATAGCCATTTTGTCATCAGAGTCATAGCCGATCTGGGTCGGAAGGTCGAATGCGCAGGACAGGCCGGAGCCGCCGTTTTCAATCAGATAACGATAACGCTTGTTGGATTCTTCAGCGGTAGCAAAGCCTGCATACATACGCATGGTCCAGAGACGACCGCGGTACATGGTCGGCTGTACGCCGCGGGTGTACGGATAATCGCCGGGAATTCCGAGATCTCTTTCATAATCGAAACCTTCGATATCAAGAGGTGTATACACCTTATTGTGTTTTAAGCCGGCTCTTTCCGGAGTCTTTGCGTAAGATTTAGCGCAAGCAGCTTCGTATGCTTCGAGTTTGGCTTTCAGGGATTCGTTTGCCATAAGTTCATCTTCCTCCTAAAAAATAAGTAAAATTAGGAAAGTTCTTATCCTTAGAGAAATATCAGATTGCGGCTTTTAAGCTCTTCTCATCTGTATTTCGCGGACAATCGCCTTCATTGGTATGGATCCGCAAAGTCTCTCGCTGTGATGCTGCATTATGTCTTGTCACCACAGCGAAGAAACTCTTGCGGGATCCATTTATGATTCTGCTCTCAGCAGTTATCACCATAGACAATTATATAACAATCATGCTTTTTGTAAAGAATATATTATGGGAAAATTATTTTTTAAAAAGCATGGAGCCTGTTTCAGCAAGGCTGGTATGGAACTTGAATGCTTCAGAGAGAATATGCGGAGTCTGGCTGTTGCCGTTGAGCGCGCATGCTCTTTCAAAGTAATCCATCAGCTGGTCGCGGAAAGTCGGGTGAGCGACATTGTTAATGATAACCTTCGCTCTTTCTTTCGGGGAAAGACCGCGGACATCTGCCACACCCTGTTCAGAAATGAATACATGGGTGTCATGTTCGGTGTGATCAACATGAGAACACATCGGAACAACGGCAGAGATAGCGCCTCCCTTAGCCACACTGTGGCAGAAGAAGCAGGACAGAGCGCCATTACGGGCAAAATCTCCGGAACCGCCGATGCCGTTCATCAGTTTGGTACCGGTTACGTGAGTGGAATTTACGTGACCATAAATATCCATTTCTAAAGCGGTATTCATAGCTACTACGCCAATGCGGCGGGCCACTTCACCGTTATTGGAAATTTCCTGCGGACGGAGGATGATCTTCTTGCTGTATTTTTCAATATTGGCATAGAAGCGTTTCAGTCCATCCGGTGACGGGGACAGGGATGTCCCGGAAATCATATCAATTTTGCCTTCATCAATCAGATCAAACATACCATCCTGAATAACTTCCGTATACACAGACAGGTTCTTGAAATCGGAATGAACGAGGCCATTGATTACCGCGTTTGCCACATTGCCTACGCCGGACTGGAGAGGAAGCAGGTTTTCCGGAAGTCTTCCATGTTTTACTTCATTCTTCAGGAAATCAACCAGGTTATTTCCCATCCTTTCAGCGTCGTCATCAAGCGGAGCCAGGGCGCGGGTAACATCGGGCAGATCACAGGGAACGATAGCAACAATCTTTGCCGGATCTACAGGAATGTAGGTCTTGCCGATACGGTCACCGGCTTTAACGATCGGAATCGGCACACGATGCGGCGGGTTAGCCACTTCGTAAATGTCAGCCATGCCATCCAATGCTACCGGCTGGGTAGTATTGACTTCGATGATGACTTTTTTACCCTGGGATACGAATACGGGAGAGTTGCCGATAGCGGTAGTAGTTACGATACCAATTTCGCCGTCTCTCTTAACGATTTTACAGGCTTCAATGACCGCAAAATCCGGACCGGTTACATGTTCTCCCTTAACGTTGGTGAAGAAACCTTCACGGATCTGCTGTGCCACATGGCTCAGGTGCAAGTCGAAATAGTTGATCTGGCCGGCATTGATTGCTTTTCTCAGTGTACCGTTAGTCTGGTAGGGCATACGGTTTCTGATCCCGTTCACTTCTACCAGTTCGCCATCAATCTGGGAACCTGTGGAAGCGCCCGTCCAGATATCTACCTGGAACGGCGTTTGCTTCATGCGTTCAGCCAGTTCATGCATCGTGATTTTCGGATAGCCGCACGGTGTAAATCCGCTGATTCCCAGGATATCCCCCGGCTGGATCATGGCTGCTGCCGTTTTGCCGTCGCATACTTTGTCCAGCAGTTCTTTAGGCTCGATACGGCTAAGGAATTCACTGTCATTGATGTCGATCATTACTATCATCCTCCCAAAATAAATAAAATATAAAAGCCCGCGGTGACGATTCGTTATTTTTCTCAGTCCGCAGAACCTTTAGCCCGGTAGTCCCCTCCAAACTTCATCAAAACAGTTCGGAATGAAGGCGCTGTAAAGCAACCCTCCCTGGCTCATTACCTTGTTTATTATAGCATACTTTTACGGATAAAGTTCCATAAAGAGCGTTTATCCTTTCTCAAAATTCCCTAACAGGGATTATAAATTTTTCCTATTGGACAAATACATTTTTATATGTACTTGGATCCTCATAATTGATTTACCCTGCCGCGCCCCGTCTTTCTTCTGAAACACAAAGCGCAGACAACGCCCAGAAGCAGCAGGAAACCGGGCAGCTGAAAAGCGCATAATCTCCGATCCCGTCTATGGCTGCCGACAAGACAAGAAGCATGCCTGACAACCCGAAAAGTTTCATAGTCCCTTTCCCTCTGCGCCAAATCCGCCATGACATCACCCCTTGCCCGAAGAAGAAAAGGAAGTACAAAATGCCGCCGGGAATGCCCACTTCCGCAGGGATATGGATGTACATATCATGGGCGTGGAAAATAACGACATCCGCGTCCTCTATAAAAAAGTTGTACTCCGGATAAGCCAGCCAGTAATTCCCCCAGCCGACCCCAAGCAGAGGATGTTCCTCAATCATGGCTATCGTACTTTCCCACAAAGCCAGGCGAAGTGAAAGCGATGTATCCTCGCCGGAAAAAAGAGAAATAAAGCGCTCCGCCACCTGTCCATGGTAAAAAAATAAAATAAGAGGCACCGCCAGAAACACCAGACCGAACCGCTTATCATAAAAGACCGCAAGGCCTAGAACTATCCCTGCCAGACTGATCCATGCCCCCCGGGAATAGGTCAGCGCCAGGCATACGGAAAGAATAAAAAGAAATCCGGCAAGCAGTATTTTTCTCTTATTATTTCTTTCCCCCAGAGCAAAAGGCGCAAACACACTGATAAGCATCAAAAGGTAAGCGCCGAAAAGATTCGGATTCCCCAAAGTGGAAAACATGCGCCGCCGCAGAAGAGGAAACCTCTCGGGATCCACCCATCCTTCGGCATTCAGGTCTCTCGCCATGCATCCCGCATCGGCATACTGTATAAATCCCCAGATGACAACGCAGACGGCACCCGCCAAAAAGACATAAAGCGCTTTCCTCTTTTCTTCCTCTCCCGCAAAGTATGTAGAGATAAGCACATAAAGAAACGCATACGCCAAGGGCAGAAAGCACCAGTTAAAAATAGAAAAAAAGAAGTCTGCCGCACCGGAAACAGATAAAAACGAGCAGACTAAAAAGCCCCCGCCAAACCATCCCCACTTGCCGCCATAATTGACCTTCCGCTTCGTGAGGAATATATCCCCCATAGAAAGCAATGCCGCCGGAACAAGGGCAAAGTAAAAAAGCCAAGAGCTTAAAGGAAGGAGGAATATAGTCAGATAAAGACAGATAAGAATATTCCGTTCACTGCAAATCCGTCTCCCCATCACCATGAGCCTCCTCTTATTTCACCGTTTATAGAAATTATGAAAATACTCTTACCGGCTGTCAGGTGATCAAAAACGATCTGCCGGCTTTCATTCCCGCGATCCGCTTCCGCTGCCGTGCACCCTTGCGGGATGATAGAGTCTCCACTCGAAAAGGATCGCGCAGATGCGGAGAAGAAGAACCGCGCCGAATCCGCCCCATGACGCATATACAATCCCCGTGAGCGGATACAGAACGCAGATAACAATACCCCCGATCACGGAAGCCATGGCATACACATCTTCATAAAGCACCACCGGAACTTTCTGCGCCAGCACGTCACGAAGAATACCGCCTCCCACCGCTGTAATAAGGCCGAGCAGGACAGGAAGCACATACCGGTAACCGGGATAACTGTGGATCGCCGTTATCACACCGGTCACCGTGAACGCAGCAAGCCCTGCCGTATCGGAAACGCGATAAGCAAAAAGGACAAGTTTCCGTCCCCGGCGGGGTATATGGAAATGCCGGAAACCGATGCACACCGCTGTCGCCGTCATGAGGGCAAATATAATCCCATCCGGCCCGCGCAGGGCAAAAGGCGGAAATATACCCGCCAGCACATCGCGGAGGATACCGCCTCCTACTGCCGTCACCACAAACAAGAGCGCAATGCCGAAAACATCCATTCCCCTTGCCAGTCCTACAGCCGCTCCGGAAAAAGCAAATGCCACAGTCCCCAGTATTTCAAAAACCGCCCACGTTAAAGACATACCGCACCCTTTCGTATTACATCTGCAGCACGGAAGCAATCAGGCGGATCGTCGTTCCCGTATAAAACTGCGCCAGCGGATTAATAATCCGTCCTATCATGCCGCTGAAAACCAGGAACAGTAAAAGAAGGAAACTGTAACGGTAACTGAAATTGTGGAATGCAAAAGCCAATTTGCCGGGAAGCACCATTTCCAAAATTTTGGAGCCGTCCAGCGGCGGCACAGGAATCAGATTAAAAAACGCGAACCACACATTATACAGCATAATCCAATAAAGAAATAAATACCCCGGCTGCCCCGCCGTTAAAAGCCCGAGCTTCATCATCAGCAGCATAATGCACTCCGCCAAAAAACAAATAAGCAGATTCATCCCCGGCCCGGCAAAAGAAACCTTCATCACGCCGCTTCTGAAATTCTTATAATAATTCGGATTGATCTCCACCGGTTTTGCCCAGCCGAAACCGCAGATCACAAGAAGCATAAGCCCCACCATATCCAAGTGAACCAGAGGATTCGCCGTAAGTCGCCCCTGCATGGACGGCGTGGGATCCCCCAGACTGTCCGATACATACGCATGGGCATATTCATGAAGCGCCATGGCAATCAAAAGCGCCGGCGCACGGTAAATCAAAGTACTCCAATCAAGAAAATCAGACATAAGACTCCTTTATGAAATCAATTTCAACAAACTGCTGTTTTAAATATCTGCCGCGGTCTTATTTCAAAACGGCCCTTCGGCCGACTGAAATTCAATGTGATTATTATAACCTGATTTCAAAATAGTATACAAGGCGGACTGACCGCTTCATTTTCCACCTTGCTGCACAAAAATGGCAGCAGACACAAAAAAAGAGACCCGCACAGGCCTCTTCTGTCTTCCTATCTGCCTCCAAAAACTCTCTGAAACAGTGTAAGGCGGCGGCGTTTAGATTTCTCCGCCCATTCAGCAGAATCCAATTCCGCCTGTTCCATCCGATATTCGCGATATGCGCGGTACACATCCATATCCAAAAGCACCACGCCCACCTGGCAGTAGGGATAAGCACGCTGAAGAGCGCATTCATCAGAAGCCGCCGGAAACTCGATTCCCTTTTCTTCCAGTTCCATAAGAGCCATACCGAGAGCTTCCCGCGCTTTCCGCGCAGCCTCCGCCATAGATTCCGCTTTCACGGCACACCCTGTCAAATCAGGAAACACTGCGCGGAATTCATTCTTTTTTCTATCCAAGGTAAAAATGGCCGGATAAAAATACTTCATCAGATTCCTCTTTTCACCCACCTGCACCATTGTGTAAACATTTTCTTATTATTTTGTTTTATTGTAATACATTTTATTGCCTGCTGCCAATAGCAAATCTTAAAAAAATTGATTATTTTCTCCAAATTTTACTAAAAATCTAAAATATTTCATCAAAAATCTGAAAAACTTTGTGTGCAAAACAGGAATTTCTCTTCTATTCCTTATAAAAAAGCCGCATGGAAAAACGCGCCCGCCGAAGCATGACGCGTTTCGTGTAATTCTATTTTCAAAAACAGATCAGAATTTATGCTTCGTCCCGACCATGAAGTATCTGCCTGGCATAGCGGAACTTCCGAGCCCGTTCCAGCTGTTGTAGGACGTTTCATAAGATTCATTTGTCAGGTTGCCTACAGTGACATACACAGTAATTCCGTTAGCAAACTCATAATTTGCATTCCAGTCAAGAATCAGGAATCTGTTATCTGTGAAGGCCAGTCCGCTGCAGCCGGTATAATAATTGAGCAGAAGTCCCGTATAGAATCTTGCATTCTCATAAGAAACATTCAATGCGTAATGATTTTGGGGGCGCAGATGGTTGATACCCGTATTAATATCATCAGGATCCCATCCCGATTCCGGCCCCAGTGTCCATCCATCTTTCGACTTCCACTTATCTTTCATATGAGAATAGGAAGCGCTCAACGTTACATGCTTATTCAACTGGTGATCCAAAGTCAGATTGATAGACTGCTTATCTTCCTTTGCATTGATTGGGGTCGAAAGGAAATCACCGGAGTTCGGATCTAAAACAGGAAGCGTGGCAATAGCATTCTTCATCTTTGTCCAATCGTAATGGAGCGCCACCGTCGTTCTGTCACTGATATCATAATGAATGCCGAAAGTATATACATTCCCTTCTTCGTCTTTCAGCGGTGCATTGAATACATAGTCCGTCGTTGTATAATCCCCCTGGCGAAGCGGACGGAACACCTTCGTCCAGCCAAGATACATGCCGACCTTGTCATTAAACATATACTCCGTATTCAAAGAATAGTTAAAATCATTCGTGTTTCCCGCACTGTTTCCGCCGGTAGATTCTTTATAATCACTGTAATGGGAATAACGAAGCGAAGGAGTAAGATCCCATTTATCCGTTAAATGAATTTTATCCTGGACATAGGTACGTACCGTTTCCCGTTCTACACTGGAAGACCGTTTTTCACCAGTTGCCGGATTGACCCTGAATGCATAGTTTTTCGCCTTGTCATAAGTCACATTAGCGATAACATCATGTTTACCGATACTCTTCGCATACTGGAGCTGGAACCCGCGGTTCTTTTCTTCATGCCAACTATTCGGCTCTGTAGCATATCCGCCGGTATCGGCAATCCACTTTTTCAGCAATTCCTTATTTCCCGTAAAAGGCGCCAGATTCTCTTTAATCCATTCTTTAATCTGCGCTCCGGTCGCCCCGCTGGGATATAATCTTTTGAAAGCTTCAATCGCCTGCTTGGTTCCGCCATATTTATACCAATGGTACACATCGCGATTGGACAATCTGTGGGTCTGGTTGTAAAAACGGATAAAACTGTCCATGCCGTTGTCTTTGTTAAAGGTGTAAACAATATCCAGATCATTATTCTTAAACCGGCTGAAAGAACCATAATTCCCATCCAAAGAATACAAATTATGGTATCCCGGATTCTTCATATCACCGGACATCCTTTTCCCAAGGAAATAGGTCGTATTATCATTCATGTCGGCAATATTCACCACACCGTCAGACTTATAATCTTTCCCTTCCGCCGCGTGTTCTGCTGTATCAAAGAAACCTCCGATTGTCGCTCTGGAAATAATATTTGACCAATCGGCAGGATTCATGTATTTCTGATTAGGCACGGCAATCGGATAGCCGTCTTTGCCCTGGCGGAAATTGTACCAGATTTTCAAATTTTGGGTATCGCTGAAATCCTTATCAAGCCGTACATTGACACCGTCTTCCTTCCAGCGGGATCCTTCCAGGCGCCCGTCCGTATCGCTGAAAGCGTCATGATACTTCGTATCCCCCGACATATCACGATTCGCGGAAATAAAGTAGTGCCAGGATTGGTCATTACCGGCGGAACCGGAATAATTGATTGCATAATGGTGTTTTTTCCATGAACCCGTGGCAAGGTCAATGCTTCCCTGCGAATCCCTGCCTCCCTTTCTTGTAATGATATTGATGACGCCGCCCGTAGCATCATCACCGTATACAGAGGCGCCCGGTCCCTTAATTACTTCAATCTTGTCCACATTTTCCATATTCGTAACCTGGTCAAGATTGACCCCGGTCGACTTGCTTCCCGCTGCACTGGAAGAATCAATGCGGGAACTGGCCGCATTATCCACACGGCGGCCATCAACCAAGACAACCACACGGGTATCGCCATTAATAGAAATCCCGTTATTATAAAATTGGTATCCATATTCCCCGCCGCGATATCCGGGATTCTGGAAAGTGATCCCCGGAATACGTTTAATCGCTTCCGTCACATCAGTGTAATGGCGTTTATCAAGTTCTTCGCGGGTGATAACTTTCACGTCGCCGCCCGTACGGTAATAAGACTGTTCCGTAATCGTGTCCCCGAATTTATTCTTTGTCTTATCCGCTTCTACAACCACCGTATCCAGCGTATACACATTCAAATTTTCATCGTGAGCGGCATATGCGGAAATTCCGCCAAAACAGGCCGTCAACGCCAGCGTGGCAGCAAAAGCTGATTTCATACCTTTTTTCATGAATACTCTCTCCTCTGAGCTTTACCATCTTGAACCATTAATATAACTGAATGAATAATCTTCTTTCGTGGCCCAGTCTTTCCATTCCCCTGAAAAGGTCCCGAAATTAAAAGTGACTTTTTTACTTCCGTTGGCCGGTAATTTCAACATGGGCAGTCTTTTCGGATGCCCGATGAATTGAAATGTTTTCCCATCAGTTCCTGTAAAAGTAATCTGGAGAATCATTTCATCAAGTTTTGTAACCGTCAAGTCACTTCGCCTGTTATAAAATGTTCCCCGCACGCAAAGTTCCCCATGCTCCATCCAGACTTTTTCCGTACGCCAATCCAAAATCATCGTATCTGCCGAATGTTCCGCAGCAAAAGCCATATGAGACAAGCATAAAGACAAAATCAGAGCAGCGAAAGCCAAAAGCCATTTTCTCATAACTTCCTCCTTTCTTTAATCACTAACCATCTGTGAAAATCTTATATTCCATTTTCCTGCCGGCCTGACCTTGTTTCGACCGCAGGAAAATAAGGAATCTTCTTAAAAAACAGAATGCGTACCCCGCACAACAGGTATCCCCGCTTTCTTAAAAATAGCAGTGATCATCTCCACCTCTTTACAAAGAGTCTTACTTTCCCCGTCGCTGCAGCAGCAGATTCCCAAATGAACTGCGTCCGGATGTATTTCCAGAATCCTCTCGATTTTTTCATCAAGTCCTTTATCCTGCCGGGGAAAATGCCCGCACCCGCTGCACTTCATAAAGGCGGACACCTGCAATTCTTCATCTCCATATTCACGAAAACGATGGGTTCGCCCATTCAATGCAGAAAAACATCCTGCGCCGGTGCAGACGGTCTCCGCACGGGGGCAGGTCAGCATAACAATCTTCTTCATAGGCGCATTCCTTCATATTCCCACTTTAAAAACAATATCAGCTTAAAAATTCATTTATTCCTGTCATCCGTAAACTCAATAATTCTTAAAATTATATCACATATTACTCATCATATGAATACTTTAAGGTAATCTTTTAGCAATAATTCATTCGCTTTTATCTCAGGCTCCTCTTTTCATGAAGTGAAGTTCCCGTTTCTTTTGTCCCTATTGCATAGCGCCGTCCCCTTTGCTATAATTTGGAAAGCATGGGGGTATAGCTCAGCTGGGAGAGCGTTTGAATGGCATTCAAAAGGTCAGCGGTTCGATCCCGCTTATCTCCACCACGTATTTAATCCACCACATCTGTCCGATGTGGTTCTTTTTATTCATTCCCCTCACCGCAGTAAGTGACTCACTCGATTCCATGCGTCATTTCATTCCTTTGGAATCGGTTCCCTACTTAACCGGTTCGATCCCGCTTATCTCCACCACGTATTTAATCCACCACATCTGTCCGATG